>ENA-ORDC01000272-ORDC01000272.1-marine-metagenome-genome-assembly--contig:-NODE-272-length-55614-cov-10.086645_pt1 | contig 55614 bp, 57 predicted proteins | sample MGYA00237783_ERZ508515 | MGnify/ENA primary metagenome ERZ508515 (study PRJEB26186, sample SAMN06268792) | marine metagenome | isolation source: Eden Landing Ponds, San Francisco, CA, USA | place...
TAGACGAACACCATCCCGTACAACTCAAGAAAGCGGAGCAGGAGTTCGCCAAGCGTTAGCGGTGCCGAAGCGGCTTCATCGGCGACTGCCTGTCCCGGCGAACTCCCGCCGGAGAGCCACGTCCCGACGATCTGTTCGATCGAGGTGCGAGTCTCCCGGAAATTGATGTACCAGAGGTACGTCGCGGGCGCGACGATGAACGCCAGCGTCGGGCGAATCTTCCGGACTGACTCACCGCGAAGCCACTCGTAAACGTACCCGAAGGCGGTCGTCGAGAGAATTAACACGACCAGAAAACCCGCTGTCACGGGGTGGAAGAAGACGATCCCAATCCCGAAAATCACGAACAACAGGAGATACGTCGCGGAGTTGCTCCGGCGGTACTGTTCGAGGATCGCCAGCACCATGGGAAACAAAAATAGCGAGAGAAACGACGGGATGATCGTCGTCTGGAAGATCGTGAAGACGAGCGGTATCGCCGCGACCAGCCCGTAGACGACCGTCTCGCGACGCCCGGTCGTGATCCGGACGAGATACCCCATCGTGAGGATATACAGCACAGTGAACGCGAACTCGACGACGTACTCAGCACCATGCAGCGGGAACCCGAGCAAGACGAGTTCCGAAACCAGCGTGTGTTGCATCGGATACCACGATCCCGCCGCGATCGTCCCCGTCTGGAGAATTCCTTTCACGTCGCCGATGTGGACGAGAATGTCCGACGCGCCGCGCCCGTAGAGATGGTAGCCCCGGGCCAGCGGCAGGAAGAAAAACAGCGCGTAGTTACCGAAAGCGAGCGCGATAGCGTGTCGCCAGTACCCTGTGCCGTCGATCGTCGACAACAGCATGACGACGATCGAAACAACGAGCACGCCGTAGAAACACAGCCAGAACAGCGCCGGGAACTGAGCGGTCAGCGACGTCTCGAAGCCGGTGGCCGGCCCGACAGAGACGAATTCCACTGTGGCAACGAGGAGGCCGATTGCGGCAACGACGAGCAATCCCTCCTGTATGAGCCTGTATCGGATCCCAGAGGCGACACTCACGAAGGTCTCCTCCGAATAAGGTCGCCGTCCATACCCGCAGTTCCGCACGGAGGCAGTTAATCCTTCGTCGCCCGGACGCTCTTGTCTGGGGGTACAATTTAACCCCTCGCTGTCGTAGCTGCCACTGTGAAACCGTTCAGACGCCGGAGTCGGTATCAGTGACCGACGTCGTCACTGCGTCGCATCGAACGTGGCACCAGTCCGGAGCCGTCGCCGTCACCGGCGTCGCGTTCCACGGCGACGAGTTGCTCTCCGGGCCGTCTCTCGCGACGTGCGTCGGTAACGTCGAAACGCTGACCGAGCTAGCCGAATCCCTCGATACGCTCAACGGCTTCTTCGCGGTCGTGATCGAACGCGACGATACGCTGTTGCTCGGCGTCGATCACGTCCGCTCGATTCCGTTGCTGTACGCACCCGACGCCGGTCTCGCTGGCGACGACGCCTCCACCCTCCGCGAGCGACTGGGCGACCCGCCGACCGACCCGCTGGCCGAGAGCGAACTGCTCGTAGGCGGCACAGTACTGGACAACCGGACGCTCGTCGACGGCCTCTATACCGTCCGGCCGGGCGAAGCGATCGAACTGCGTGAGAACGGCGTTGCGGCCGAGCGGTACGCCGATTTCTGTCCGACCGATGAGACAGGTGTCGGCGACCGCGACGCCCGCGAGCGACTGCACGGGGCAATCGACGCGGCGTTCGACCGCTTCGCCAGCTTCGTCGGGGATCGACAGGTCGCGCTCTCGCTGTCGGGCGGGACGGACTCGCGGCTGCTCGCGACGGAACTCGCCCGCCGGGACTGTGACGTCCTCGCGTACTCGTTCGGTCGACCGGACTGTGCAGACGTGACGGTGGCCCCGGAGGTCGCGGCGGCACTGGACATCCCCTGGACGTTCGTCGAGTACACGATGGACGGCTGGCGGGAGTGGTACTGTTCGCCCGAGCGCGAGGCGTTCGTCGAGGCGACGACGACCGACGACAGCATCCCGAACTACGGGCTCATGCCGGCGCTGTCTCACCTTCAGGAAACCGGCATCATCGACGACGATGCCGTCTGTACCACCGGCCAGACCGTCGTCGGCATGAGCGAGAACGTGCCCGACCAGTTGACGGTTCCGGACCCGACCGACGCGAGTCTGGTCGACGCAATTCTCGACTACTGGTCACGCTGGCAATGGGAGAATCCGGCGTTCGACCGCGCCGTCCGGGAGCGAGTCGCTGACAGCTTCAGCGCCGAGGTGACGTCTCTGCAGTCGGGATTCAGCCAGTTAGAGCGCTGGAAGTGGGCCGACCGCCACGCCAAGTACTTCGTCGCGGAGGCCCGTCAGTACGACTTTCACGACCTGTCGTGGTGGTTCCCGCTGTGGGATCGCGACATCGTCGCGGCCTGGGAAGTGACGCCGTTTCCGGATCGCAAAGGCAAGCAGTTGTACAAGACCGTGGCCGACGAACGGTTCGCCGAGGTCGCCGGCGTCTCCTCGGCAGCGGCGGCCGGGACCGTCGCCCAGGCGAGTGCCCCATCGCTCGCCGGGCGAGCGTTCGATGGGGGCGCGGACGTGCTCGCCGACAGTCCGATCGCCTCGCTGGTCGCACCCGCCTACTGGTGGCTCCAGCGTCGGCGCTCGGCGTACGGCGACCACCCGCTGGCGTGGTACGGCATGATCCCCTCCGACCTGTTTGCGAAGCTGTACAGCGGCCGCGAGGACATCCACGCCTTCCAGACGCTGGACACCGTCGGCCGGGCCTCGTTTCTGGACGGAACAGTGACCAACCCGCCGGACGACGGCGTGCTATCGCTCCCCTACGACGGAAGTGAGTGAGACAACGGCGCAGTAGGATACTACACTACTACCCAGAGGGAGTCAGCCAACAGACCAGGTATCCAACGAACGCTCGAAGGTGTGGTGGATCTCACAGTGGATGGCGGATGATTTATCTACAAGTCCTGCGTCTCTGTCTGTCAGCGAATCGCATGGGTCTCGAACCGATCGGCACAGACGCGAACGGGTACACCTACCGACCCTTCGAGCCGGGCGACGAGCAGGCGATTGTCGACCTTCACAACGCAGTCTGGGACGGCGGTCGTACTGTCGAGTGGTTCCACTGGAAGTACGTCGACGCCCCCGCCGTCGAACACGTCCCGATGTTCGTCGCCGAGTACGAGGGCGACATCGTCGCTGCGGTCGGATTTGCCGCCTATCGGATGTGGGGACTGGAGGGAGCAGGGGTGGGCGCTCTCGTGAGCGACCTCGTCGTCGCGCAGTCTCATCGCAGGAGGGGGATCTTCTCGTCGCTGTTCCGGGATGGGGTCGCACGCTACGTCACTCGGACGGGCGTGCCCGACGTGGAGTGCCCCGATTTCATCTTCGGCTATGCCAATGCGTCCTCCCATCCGGGAATGCAGAAACTCGGAGCGCTCGACGTCGAGCCTCGGCGATCGTTCCATCAGATCCGCCGCCCCCGATACTACGTTCAGGACCGCTTCGGACCGGCGGCCGCACGCGTTCTCGGCCCCGTCGTCGACACCGCTGCCCGGCTCTATCTCCGGCGTCACGACCCGGCCTCACCAGCCGGGATCACGGTTCGTCGCCACACCGACATCCCGGCGGAGACGCTGGCGACACTTGCAGACGCGGCCCGTCCGGCTGGCGTCTCTCCGCTCGCCGACGCGCAGTTCTACCGGTGGCGCTTCGAGGGGCCGCGCTGGCGACCGGACGCGACCTACGTTGCCAGCCGCGAGGGCCGACCGATCGCCGCGACCATCACCCGAACAACTACCGAAGCTGCGACCGGCGCGGAGACCCTCTCGCTGATTCACACCGTTCCATTCGGGGAGACGACGGACCGCGCGGACGGAATCGGCGCGATTCTCGATCGCGTCGCTGTCGACAGCCCCGACACGGGGTTCCTCCGCGCGTGGAACCCGGTCTATCCTGACCGCCTGCTCCGCGAGCGGGGGTTCATCTCGGATCAACAGCCACCCCTCTCGTGGATCACGGGGCCGGACCTCCAGCTCGTCGCCTTCGAACTGTCCGATGATCGCTATTCGACCGCGGACTTGCAGGTCAGCGGGCCTGCACTCTGGTCGCTTGACAAGTGACTCCCGGACTGTGCTGGCTCGACCAGACAGGGATAATCGTCTCGACACAGGGTGAGTCGTCTCGTGGCTGCCAGCAATCGAGTGTCGGTCGTCTACGATCCGCCAAGCGCTGAAAAGACGCCCCGGACGTTCTCGTCGATCTTCCAGCCGAACAGCTTGACGAGGGCCGCCGCGGCGAGGAAATAGACGACCACACCGAGAACGATCAACCCGAAGAGTTCCAGCAGCGCCGACTCCAGGACGACGGCGTCTCTGACTCGCCAGACGACCAGCCCCATCGTCCCAGCAGCGACGGCTGGGTAGGCGAGTTCACGGAGGTACTGTCGGATCCGCATGTCCATGAGGTCTTTCGAGACGTAGATATCGATCGGGAACGCGACGAAGGCGAAGGCTGCGAAGATGGCTCCCGCAGCACCGAGGAGTCCGTAGGTCGTCGTCGCGGGGTACACGAGCACACCCATCGCGACGACGCGAGCCGCGCCGATCTTGGCGCTATAATCGGGATGGCCGAGCGCCAACCAGACCGGGCTGAACGACCCGGACAGCGAGAGCAACAGCCCGTAAACCGTGAGCACCTGAAACACCCCGATCATGGGCGTCCACTGGGGCCCCAGTACGGCTCTGACGAAAAGGGGTGCGACGACGACGATCCCGACGCTGATTGGGAACGTCAACGCGGCCACGAGCTGGACCGTCCGGAGGAACGTCTCACGGACCGCCCGGACGTCGTCCTGTAGTTTCGAGTAAGCCGGAAACATCACCGTCGAGATGACGCCCGTCACCTCGCTGGCCGGCGTCAGTGCCAGTCGATAGGACACGCGATAGAGTCCCAGCGAAGCCGCGCCAAGCAACCATCCGATGACGAAGTCCCCACCCTCGTCGTTGAGAAAGTAGACGATACTACCGGCGAAGATCCACTTCCCGAAGTTCACCAGTTCCTTCGCGGCCGCCAGGTCGAATCCGGGGCGTGGACGGTAGTCGTGCAACAGGTACGACACCAGCAGGCTGACCACCTCCGCGGCGACCCTGCCGACGACCAGTGCCCAGACGGTCCCCCACACGAACGCAAGGGAGATGGTCACAGTGACGTACACCAGCGTCTTACTCGCGAGACGGAGGAACAGCTTGTGAAACTCGAGATCCTTCTGGAAGTAGACAACGCCGGGATTTTCGAGGCCGACGAGAATCGGGATGACGGCGATTACCTGCAGAATTGGCTCGACCCGCGGTGCGTCGAAGAACGCTGCTGCTGGCCCCGACAGGCCGAACAGGATGCCCGCGAGTAGTACGCCCCGGAGGATCTGTAGTGTCCAGGCGGTGTCGAGATACTGGTCGATATCCTCATCGCGGTGTTGGATGAGTGCGCTCGTGAATCCGAGCTCTGAGAACCGCTCCATAGCCGTCAACACCAGCAGTGCGACGCCGATCAGGCCGAACGCCGCCGGGCTGAGCAACCGCGCGAGCACCAGCAGCGCGACCAGTTCGAGGATACGCTGGCTGATGTTCGAGATGCTGAGCCAGACGCCCGACCGAGCGGTCCGGGTCGCCAGGTCGCCGGTCGGGGCCACGACCCGCCTCGCCGCTCGCAAACGGTTCCGTATCATTTGATCATGCTCTCTCACCCACTCATTCGTCGATGAATTGCTCGTACCACAGTTCGAGCCAGACCAGATCCCACAGCCGGAAACCATGATCGGCCCGGCCGGCGACGTGTTCGTCCAGCAGCCCCTGCAACGCGTTCCGGTCGAAGGGATCGCGCTGGCCCAGCCGTTCGAGGTGTTCGCGGGCGAATCCCCGAAGTTCGCCACGGAACCACTCGGTGATCGGCACGCCGAAGCCCTGTTTTGGCTTGTTCCGGATTTCCGCGGGGATCTCGGCCTCGAAGGCGCGTTTCAGGAGCCACTTGCCCTCACCGTCACGGCGCTTGTATTCGGCCGGGACCGTCGCCGCGAACTCGACCAGTTTGTGATCGAGGAAGGGAGAACGCCCCTCGACAGAGTGGGCCATCGTCGCCCGATCGGCCTTGACCAGGAGGTCGTCCGGGAGGTACGTCTCGATATCGACCGAGAGAAGCCGGTCGAGCCGTGTCGGGCCGTCCGCACGGTCGAACGCTTCCCGCATCGTCGCAAGTTCGTCCTCGGCGTCGGGGCCGACCCACGTCCCGCGGAGATCGTCATCCAGCGCGTGACAGACGAACTCCGCGTAGCGTTCGACGTCGTCGCCAGCGGCGGCCCGGAGGAATCGTCGGCCGTGCTGGACCGTGGTCTGTTTCCGGAGACCAGCGGGAAGATCAGCAGCCAGATCACGGGCTCGCTCGCGGAGACGGGCGGGGGCGCGACCCGCCAGCCCGGCCAGTCGGTCGTAGCGATAGCGGTCGTAGCCAGCAAAGTTCTCGTCGCCGGCGTCGCCGTTGAGTGCCACGGTGATGTCGTCGCTTGCGACCTGGGCGACGTAGTAAGTCGGCAGCGCCGAGGGATCGCCGAAGGGGAGTTCGAACTCCTCGACAAGGTCTGGTAGCACGGCGGCAGAGTCGGTCGTGACGGTGAACTCGTGGTGGTTGGTGTCGTAGGCCTCCGCGACGACCCGGGCGTGTTCGAGTTCGTCGAAGGCGGTCTCGTCGAACCCGATCGAGTAGGTCTCGACGGGCCGGTCGGTGAGGCTGTCCATCAGCGCGGCGACGATGGTCGAGTCGATCCCGCCCGACAGGAAGAGGCCGACGGGGACATCAGAGCGCATCCGCAGTCGCGTCGACTCCCGGAGTTCGTCCCGGAGCCGTCGGGCCAGCGACGCCGGTGAGTCGTCTTCGAGTTGGTTGCGATAGGAGAGCGACCAGTAGCGCTCTGTCTCCATGCCGTCCTCGTCGACGAGCATGTAGTGGCCGGGTTCCAGCGTCGCGATGTCCGCGAAGCCGGTGGCGGGCGCGGGGACGTAGCCGTAGGTCAGAAACTCCCGGATTGCGGGCAGATCGGGTTCGGCCTCGACCGCGCTGTCGCTGAGCAGCGTTTGCACTGTCGAGCCGAACAAGAGGGTGCCGTCGTCGTAGCGATAATAGAGGGGCTTTTGCCCCAGTCGGTCGCGGGCGACGAACAGCCGTTCACGCTCGTGATCCCAGATGGCGAACGCGAACATCCCGCGGAAGTGTTCCAGGCAGTCGACGCCGTACTCCTGATAGGCCGCGAGGATCACCTCGGTGTCGGTCCCCGAATCGAACGTGTAGCCGTCGAGATCGTCACGGATCTCCCGATAGTTGTAGACCTCGCCGTTGAAGACAATGGTCGCGCTGCCGTCGTCGGCGTGCATCGGCTGCGCGCCGGCGTCCGTGAGATCCAGAATTGCGAGCCGCCGGAAGGCCAGACAGACGGGGCCGTCGGCGTAGACACCCAGTTGATCGGGGCCGCGCTGTGGCATGCAAGCGGCCATCGATTCACCGAGTGCTGCAGGCGGGTCGGACTCAAAGTCCAGCTTCCCGCCGATTCCACACATTACTTGGCGTTCTCCCGGCCCTGTCTTAGTTCGTCCGCTTGTGACACCGCGTCGACTGCCCGCCGATCGTCGGCTCCGAGCACGCGTTCGTACACTGCCTCGAAATCCGCGACCATCGAGGTCACGTCGAATCCGTCCTGTGCGCGCTCACGGGCCGCCCTGCCGAGGTCCTCAGCCACGTCGGGATGGGTCAACACGAGTTCGAGCGCGTTCGCCATCGCCGCATCATCGCCGGGTTCGAAGAACAGCCCCGACTCGTAAGCAGTAAGGAGCTCGCTGTTGCCGTCGACCGGCGTCGCCACACAGGGCAGGCCAGCGGCCATCGCCTCCAGCAACGCGCCGGGCAACCCCTCGTAGTGAGAGGGAAAGACGAAGACATCCATCGCAGCCAGACAGTCCGGTACGTCGTCCCGGATGCCCGCGAAGTGGACCGAATCGTCGATTTTCAACTTTGCGGTCTTTGCTTCGAGCGCCGACCGCTCGGGGCCGTCACCCACGAGCAGGAGGTGCGCATCCGGGACGGTCTCGCGGACCACGGCCCAGGCGTCCAGCAGTTCGTCGTGGCCCTTCCGGTCGATGAGTCGTCCAACCGTGCCGACGACTCGGGCATCGTTCGGGATGCCAAGCGACTCGCGGAAGCCCGGGGGCGAGTCGTGACCGAACCGCGCCAAGTCCCGGCCGTTGTTGACGACGCTCACCCGGTCGTCGGGCGTCCAGTAGCGCTGGACGAATCGCTTTCCGGACTGTGAGTTCGAGACGACATGGTCGGCGAATCTGGTCGTGAGGTTGTCAAGCCGCTGGGCCAGGTCGTGCTCGCCCGTGGGGACGAGTCGGACGCCCGTGATGACCTTCGTGTCTGGTGCGACGACACCCACGACGCGGGCGATCAGGTTGTCGTAGGTCAGAAACGACTGGAGGATGTCGGGTCGCTCACGCCGGACGATCCGGAGGAAGCGAAGCGGGGCAGTGACGTACTCGCGGCGATTGGCGGCACCCTCGACCGCGAAGGCGTGAGTCTCGGAGGTGACGCCCTCGACGCCCAGCGTGCGGAGCGTGACGGCGTCGTCCAGCCGGTCTTCGAGGGGGTTCTGGTCGAAGATCGTCCAGACAGTGACATCGTAGCGGTCCTGATCGAGGCCGTTGGCGAGGTCGACGAGCGTCCGCTCGGCCCCGCCGACCGAGAGGGCAGTGACGAACAGCCAGAGGTCGGCGGGACCCTCGCTCGTCTGCATTGTCGAGTTGCACACGGGCCGCGTGAAAATAGCTGCCGGTCACGGCGTTCGCGCCGCTCACGGCGGTGCCGTTCGCGCAGTTCGAGGCTCTCACGGTGTTCGAGCCTCGCAGGCGAACTGTCATTACCCGGCCAGCCGACTCCCCTCTATGGACGTCACGCAGGTCACGCACCTCTATCATCCCTCTTTCGGCGGGATCGAGAACTACGTCGCCCGCCTCAACGCCGCGCTCGACGCGGACGGCCACACCGCGCGAACGGTCACGACTGACCAGAGCCTCTCGCCCGGAGACGATCCCTCCGACTGGCCGGGCGTGACCTACTGCAAGACGACAGTCTCGGTGGTGCGAAACCCCTTCTCGGTCGAACTCTATCGCCACCTCCGCGGGGACGATAGCGACGTCTATCACCTCCACAGCCCGTGGTTCTTCCCGAGTCTCGAAGCCGTCCTCGCGCTGCCCGATGACGTCCCAATTACGATGACTATCCACGGCGTCCACGTCCCCCACACCTCGCTGCTCTCGCGGGTCCTCGATACGGGCTACGGACCGATTGCCCAGTTCATCCTCGACCGGATCGACCGAATCTTCGTTCTGGGGCCGGCCGAGCGCCGTCGGCTAACCGACCGCTTCGACGTGACCGACGGGCAGGTCGTCGTCGTGCCCAACGGGATCGACCCCGACGCCTACGACGTGCCCGACGAGCGCGTGCGCGACTTTCGGGACCGCTACGGCCTCGATCCCGACCGCCAGACAATCCTGTTCGTCAGTCGGCTCATCCCGGCCAAACAGCCCGAGATCCTGCTCGACGCCGTTCGCGATTACCTCGACGAGAACGTGCAGGTGCTGGTGATCGGCAAGGGCGACGATGAGTTCGTCGGGTCACTGGTCGGCCGGGCCGATCACCGCATTCGGTTCCTCTCGAACCTCCGGTTCGAGGAACTGAAGGCCGCCTACCACGCCGCAGACTGCTTCGTCGCGCTGGGCACCTCCGAGGGTCTCTCGACAGTCCTGCTGGAGGCGATGAACGCCCGCCTGCCCGTGATTACGACGCCCGCAGGGGCCAACGCCGACGTGGTCGACGGACCCGAACACGGCCGCGTCGTCGACATGCACCCTGAGCCGCGTGACGTGGCCGAGGCTATCCGCGAAATTCTCGCCGACGAGGACGAACGGGTGGCGATGGGCGAGCGCAACCGCGAACTGGTCCGTCGCGAATACAGCTGGGACACCGTCTACGAGCGGATCCGCGAGACGTACGAGGAACTGCTCGACGAGTAGACTGTAGCGCCGCTATCGGGCTGAAATACGTGAAAAGTATCGCTCGCAGAGAGCGAGATTAGTTTCGAACGACGTTGGTCGCGCGCGGACCCTTGGGGGCCTGCTCAATGTCGAATTCGATGTCCTGTCCTTCCTCGAGGTCCGGTCCGCCAACGTCTTCCATGTGGAAGAAAACGTCCTCGTCCGCGTCCTCAGTCTCGATGAAACCGTAACCGCCTGTGTCGTTGAAGAAATCAACCGTTCCGTTTGCCATTGCCTTTGTCTGGAGGGGCGTGGGGTATGTAAGGCTTCTGAGAGACGCGTTACCACGACCACCGTGCTGGTGATTCTCGCGGTCGATCCTACCACCCGAGCCACGACCGGAGATACGCGAGACTCCGAGAGACGTTGCCGACGGTCGCGACCGCGGCCGTCGCGGGCGTCGGCCCGAGACGCACAGGCAGCAGTGTCTCGACGACGCGCTCTGCGAGCGGGGTGTTCCACTTGCGGTCGTACTGCAGATCTGCGGGGCCGAAGCGAGCCATCTTCCGCCAGTAATCCCCGAGCGAGGTGGCATACCAGTGAGTGACGGTGGCGTCGGGGTCATAGAGGACGCGATAGCCCGCCTCCAGGGCCCGGCGTGCGAGGTCGGTCTCCTCGTGGCCCCACTGGAACTGCTCGTCGAAGCCGCCGACGGTATCGAACACCTCCCGGCGGAAGCCCATGTTACAGCCCGTCAGTCCCGTCGAACCGCGCCGGAACGACGCTGGGACGGCCCGAACGTAATGGCGACGGTCACCCTGATCGTAACTCCCGACGAATTGCGAGATGGTGCCGTCACCGGGATGGATCACGCGCCCGGCGACAATCGGATTCGCCTTCAGGGCGTCGACCATTGCGGGAAGGAAGTCGGCGTGGGGGATCGCGTCGTCGTCGAGAAAGACCAGCCGATCCGAGCGTGCGGCCTCGATGCCGGCGTTTCGGGCCGCCGAGATTCCCCTGTCGTCCCGCAAGATGACCTCGTAGTCGTCGAACGGCTGGGCGTCGAGAATGCGGAGACAATCGATCTGCTCGCGTGGCGCGAGCGAGCAGACGATCACGCTGACTGCAGGCACGTCGTCGGTCACGGTGGTCGCCCCCCGCGTACGAACGGTGTCGACATGTCGATGTCTGACCGTTTGTCGGGCCAGTATATAACGTCATACGGCCGGCTGTACGATGGCGTCCGTCGCGCTGCTTATCCCCACAGCACGCCTCCGACACCGTATGTGGCCCTGGGGACATCTCGCATTCGGCTATCTGCTGTACTCGCTCGGCCTCCGTGCAGGCCAGCGCACATCGCCGACGGACCAGCAGGCCATCGCGCTCGCGCTCGGAACCCAGCTCCCGGACCTGATCGACAAGCCGCTGGCGTGGTGGATTCCGCTCCTCCCGGGCGGCCGGACGCTCGGGCACTCGCTGGTGTTCGCCGTCCCGCTCGTCCTCGTACTCGGGTGGATCGGCCGCCGACGCGGCCGACTCTCCTGGGTCGTCGCTTTCGTCGTCGGGTACGCGAGCCACCTCGTGGGCGACCTGTATCTGGCCGTCGCATCCGGGAACTATCACGAACTGGCGATCCTCCTGTGGCCGCTGACGCCGACGGTCGTCTACGACTCCCAGCCGAGTGTCCTGTGGCATCTCTCGTCGATCACGCTCAGCCCGCTCTTTCTCGCAGAGCTGGGACTCGGTGTGTTCGTGGTCGTGCTCTGGCTGGCCGACGGTTCGCCGGGAGTCGGACCGATCCGGCGGCTGTTGGGTCGGTCAGACTCTCCCAGCGAGTGACCGACCCCGATTGGCAGCTTTTTGTACCGGTGGCGTCTCCCCACTGATATGAATATCCTCGTCACCGGCGGTGCAGGCTTCATCGGCGGCCACCTCGCCGAACAGTTTGCCCGCGACGGCCACGACGTCGTCGTGCTCGACAACTTCGATCCATACTACGATCGACGGTTGAAAGAGCACAACGTCGAGGTCGCCCGCGAAGCCGCCAGCGCGAGCGAGGGGTCGTACGATCTCGTCGAGGGAGACATCCGCGACGAACCGCTGGTCGCAGACCTTGTCACGGACGCGGACTACGTCTACCACCAGGCCGCACAGGCGGGCGTCCGCGCGAACATCGAACCCCGGAAGTACCACACTGTCAACGTCGACGGGACGCTGAACGTCCTCGATGCGGCCCGCGAAACCGACCTCGAACGGGTCGTCTTCGCCAGTTCCTCCTCGGTCTACGGCAAAGCTCGCTATCTTCCCTACGACGAGGAACACCCGACCGAGCCAGTGAGTCCCTACGGCGCATCGAAGCTGGCCGCCGAGCGCTACGCGATGGTCTACGCCGACCAGTACGACGTTCCCGCCGTCGCGCTGCGGTATTTTACTGTGTACGGCCCGCGAATGCGCCCGAACATGGCCATCTCGAACTTCGTCTCTCGGTGTATGAACGGCGAGCCGCCCGAAATCTACGGCGACGGCTCGAAGACGCGCGATTTCACCTACATCGAGGACGTCCTCGACGCTAACCGGACGCTTCTGCAGGAGGACACGGCCGACGGCGAGATCCTGAATATCGGCAGCACCGATACGATCTCGATCGAACAGCTGGCCGAAACAGTCCGGGACGAGATCGCGCCCGACCTCGACATCGTCTACACCGAAGGCTACGACATCGACGCTGAACACACCCACGCCAACATCTCGAAAGCGACCGATCTGATCGGCTACGAGCCTTCTCGGACCATCGAGGAGGGGGTCCGTGAGTTCATCGCGTGGTATCGCGACAACCGCGCGTGGTACGAGCCGCTCGTTCGGGGAGCGTGACGAATGGCCGACTACTCGTTTTGGAGGGGTGCTGGGAGCGTCCCGATACCTTTTCTCGTCCGGATTCGTAGGGGCGAGTGATGGGCGACTCCGTACCGGATGGCAGGGCGTACGACCTCGTGGTCGTCGTCGTTCTCGCGGTGGCGGTGGTCGCCGCCTGGTTGCTCGATGCACCCGCGCCGATCCGGCATGCCCTTGCTGTGGTCGCCATGTTCCTGCCCGGCTACTCGCTGATCGCGTTGCTCTTTCCTGCTCGACAGTTGCGTGCCGACGAGTCGCCCGGAACCCTCGCCGAACGCGTCGAACAGCTCGACGCCTTCGATCGGATCGCGCTGTCGGTCGCGGTCGGGCTTGTCGTCACACCGCTGCTGGGAATTGCGCTGGACTTCACGCCGTTTTCGCTCCGGGAGGGACCGACGATGGCGAGCATCGCCGGCTTCGTCGTCGTGACCGCCGCCGTCGCTGTCGTGCGTCGGCGGCGACTGCCTGCAGCCCAGCGATACGATCCGACGAAGCGATGGCGATCAATCGTCAGCGAGACCGACCTCCTGTCCGGTCAGACGCTCGTTACTGGTCTGGTCGTCCTCGCGGTCCTCGTGGCTGCGTCCGGGGTCCTCGTCGTCGCCACCGTCGACCAGCAGGGCGAGCAGTTCAGCGAGTTCGCCCTCCTGAACACCGAGGACGGCCAGGCCGTCGCCGCGAACTATCCCGACACCGTGGCTGCTGGCGAGGAGGCGTCGGTCGTCCTGAAAATCGTGAACCACGAGGGGAGTCCACAGACGTACACTGTCGTCCCGCGTCTGGAGAACGTGACGCGCCTGGATAATCGAACCGCCGTCCTGAGACACGAGCGCTTCGAGTCGGTGACGGTCACGGTCGACGAAAACGAGAGCGTCCAGTTCGAGCACGCGGTTCGGCCGACGACGACCGGCGAGAACCTCCGGCTGACGTTCCTGCTCTATCGGGGCGACCCGCCAGCGCAGCCTCGCACGGGTAACGCCTACCGGTGGACCCACATCTGGGTAGACGTAGCTCCAGCAGACTAGGCTCTCACGCCCCACCCACGACGATCTGCTGAATCTGCCAGCCGACGAGCACGACGAAGCCAACTCCCAGCAGGAACCCGACGAGACGAATTCGGCGTCGCCAGCCCAGATCGAGCCCCTCGGCGACAGTGAGTTCGGCAATCAGGAAGTACCCGATCAGGGAGAGTACGTAGAACTGCGTGAGCGAGAACTCACCGAGAGAGACGAGTACGAGGATCGTCGCGAGCATCCACGCGACGTGAAAGCGGACGAACTGCAGGCGCGGATCGGCCATAGCGGAGTCTCTGGCCGGAATCGACAAGGGTCTTGCCCCAGTCGAAAGCGGTTTCGCCCGGCGGGCTGAATCACAGGGCTATGGAAACGCCGCTGGTGAGTGTCGTCGTCCCGACCTACGCTCGACCGGAGAAACTCCGCCGAGCGGTCGAGACGGTTCGCGCTCAGACCTACCGCCCTATCGAACTCGTGGTCGTCGACGACCACTCGCCCGAGCCAGCGGCCGACGCACTCGAAGAGATCACCCTCGACGACGTGTCGCTCACCCTCGTCCGCCACGACCAGAACCGCGGGGGTAACGCCGCACGCAACACCGGGATCCGTGAGTCTACCGGCGAGTTCGTCGCGTTTCTCGATGACGACGACCGCTGGGAGCCGGCGAAGATCCAGCGCCAGATCGAAACCTTTCAGTCGAGCCCCGACTCGGTGGGCCTGGTCTACACTGGCGCGCGATACATCTACGACGACGGTGAGCGCGTCATCGCGAACGATATCGAGGGCACAGTCACGCGCCAGATTCTGGCTGGCGCGAACGTCGCGGAGTTCTCGGCGCTGATAGTCCGCAGGAGCGTGATCGAGCAGGCCGGACTGCCAGACGAACGCTTCCCGAGTTGGCAGGATCGAGAGTGGTTCCTCAGGCTGTCCCAACACTGTGAGTTCGGAGCGATCACTGATCCGCTAACGATCCGCCACTGGGACCACACGGGCCGGATCGGCCAGGACTTCGAGAAGCGACGCGACATCTCCTTTCCGCTGTTCGTCGAGAAACACCATTCTCTCGCTGCCGAGTACGGACTGGAGGAGCGATTCGTCGCCTCGTTACTGGAGACGCTTGTCATCGACGCGGCCCAAAATGGCTACTACGGCGACGCCCGCCGGCTGGCGTTTCGAGCGATCCGAACCGCCCCGACGCTGCCGACCCCGTGGCTGTACCTGCTGGCGTGTCTCGGTGGCAGCCTGACCTATCGCCCGGCGAAACGGCTGATGGCCATCGTCCAGTCGGGAGATGGACGGGGAGGCGACATCGGTGGCTGAAGAGGGGCTGTCGCGACGGCGCTTTCTCAGTGCGATCGCGGTCACGACCGCGGCCGGGATCGCGGGCTGCAACTGGTCTAGAGCCCCGTCGATCACACCGATCGGTGAGACGCCGACTGCTGCGCCGATCCCGACGACGGCGGAGCAACCACGGCCGACGCGAACACCAGCTCCGACACCCGATCCCACGGCGACACCCACGCCAGAGCCAACACCTGTAGCCCCCAGCGGCTGTACGTCGCGCCGGACGGCCGCCCAGAAGCGGACGGGACGCGCGAGGACCCGCTCGGCGACGTCCAGACGGCGCTGCGGTGGGCCGAACCGGGCGACATGATCGTCCTCCGTGGTGGGACCTACAGGCCCGACCGACCGGTCGACGTTCGCGGTGCCGGTGGATCCAGTTCGGCCCCAGTCACCCTCACGTCTGCATCGGGCGAGCGACCGATCTTCGACTTCGAGCGGCTCCAGGTCGGCGGCTTCCGCTTTCGGGATTGCCACTGGCTCGATATCCGCGGACTCGAGATCCGTCGTGCACCGAGCCGTGGCATGTTCGTCGAAGCGGGGTCGAGTCACGTCACCATCGAGAACGTGACCATCCGGGGCTCGGGCGGTGATCCCGACGCCAGCGGGACTGGCCTCTTCGTCTTCGAGTCCGACACGATCACAGTGCGAAACGTCGTCTCCAGTGGCAACTACGATCCCTCGTCGGGTGGCGGGAACAGCGATGGGATCGACATCGAGGACACACCAGAAAGCCTGGTCGAGAACTGCGTCGTCGCCGGCAACGCTGACGACGGGATCGATCTCTGGGAGACGACCGACGTCACGGTCAGAAACTGCGTCGCCTACGACAACGGCTGGAAACCGGACGGGTCGAGAGGCGGGAACGGCGATGGATTCAAACTTGGTGGTGGCGGCGACAGCGGGAACAACCAGATCGAGCGCTGTGTCGCCTACAACAATCGCACCCGGGGATTCGACGACAACAGCGCGACACGGACGCTCACGCTGTACAACTGCACGGCCTGGAACAACCCCGTCAACTTCCGGCTGGGCTGTGAGTTCGGCTCGATGCCGCCACGCTGTCGGGCCCACCGCCTGCGAAACAATCTGAGTTACGGCGGGCTGGTCGTACTCTCGCCACTGGTCGACAGCCGGCGCAACTCCTGGGATCTCGACATCGACAACCCCCGGTTCGCCTCACTGGATCCCCAGGACGGAACGTTTCTGCACCTTCGGGCCGACAGCCCCGCCGTCGACGCCGGTGTCGACGTCGGGCTCCCGTACAGCGGGTCGGGACCGGACCTGGGCGCGTTCGAGTTCGAATCAGCCCAGTGATCGCCGACGTGGTCGGTAGGTTTTATTCCCCACTGGCCGTTGGCTCCATCAACGATGCAGCGAGCGCAGGCACAGTCGGGCAGGGAGAGGTGGTCCACGTAGATGGTGGCACGCGACGCGAGACAGCAGACGAGCAGCGTGCTGTCGTGGTACAGAAGTCGGTCCTATCGACTGACTGCTCTGGGACTGTTCCTGCTCGGCGCGTCGGCGGGCGTCCTCGCAATCGCCGAACCGAGCAGCGATCTCAGAGGCGTGTTGACGGCGTTTGCCGGCGTCGGACTGTTCGGCGCACTGCTGTTGTTTCTTGTCCGTCCGAGTGCGACGAGCGCGACCGACCCGGTTGAGGATGTTTACAGGGCGTACGCCGCCAACGCCGAGGCACTGACCCGGGACATCGAGCTCGGCGAGCGCCACGTCTACGCGCCGACGACGTACACGACCGAGGGGTTCACCCCGGTCGCACTCACAGTGTCGGAAACCGCGGGCGAGGAGGTTTCGACCGATCGAAATCGTCGGCCGGTGTTCGGGACTGCAGATCCCGGTGATCGGTCGTCGATCACGCTCTATCCTGCGGGTGCAGCGCTGTTCGACGCCTTCGAAGGGATGGTCGTCACCGATCTCTCGTCGGACCCGGTCGAACTGGCCGCCCAGCTCGCAGACGGCCTCGTGCTCGGGCTCGAACTGGCCGAAGACATCGACCCGAACGTCGACGCTGCAGCCGGGACAGCGACGATCACGGTCACAGGCCAGCGGTTCGGGTCACTCGACCAGTTCGACCATCCGGTCGCGTCGTTTCTGGCGGTCGGGTTCGCGACCGGGCTCGGTGTCGCAGTAACCCTCGACGCAGAGCCGGATCGAGTCGTCTGTCAGTGGTCGCCCGAAGAGGTGGACGATGACTGATCCCGAGGGGCGTCGGTCGCTGCGGGCGTGGCTCGGAAACGTCGTCTGGCACACCTACCGCGAGGGTGGCTTTCGACGGCTTCTCGTCCGCGGTCCGCGGTTCGTCCGTGACGACCTCCTCGGCGAGCGGCTCCGCTGGTGGTTGCTCGTCCACCCACTCCGGGGTCGACACCTCGATCGCGAGGCGCTGCGGTTCCGTGCCCGCGAGACCGACACACTCTGGGAGGGGAGCCAGCAGGAGTCGGTCACAGTCGAGACGCCCGCAGAGACGACACTGCCGAAACCGTTGCTCGACAGCACCGGAACGTACGATCCTGAACAACCGTTCGTCGCCGAAGTGCAGGAGGCGCGACTGCTGGGCGAGCACGGGATCGGGATGGTCGACGGCGAGGTCGTCCTGGAAACGACCAACGCCAGCAGGATGTACCTGTACCTGGCACTGGAGGAGCTCTACGACGCGATCGAGGCCGGCCGCTCGACGCGGAACGCCTATCGTTCCTACCGCGCGGTCCTCCAGGGGACATCCTCGCTCGAACGGCCCGACTCGGTCGATACTGACCCGCCGGAGACAGCCGCCACCATGTTCCCGTACTGGGGCAGCTTCTACCACTGGGTGCTGGAGTACCTGCCCAGACTCAGGTTGCTCGAACGCTACGAGAGCGAAACCGGGCGACGACCGACGCTGTTGATTCCGCCGAATCCGAAACCCTGGATCCGCGAGACGCTCAGACTCTGTGGCTGGGCACCCGAAGACTGTACCGAGTGGATCTGGCCCGAAGCACAGATCGAGCGGCTGGTCGTCCCGATGCACCGCAATCAGTTCGTCGCACCGCACGACAGCCACTTCCACAACGATTTCAACCCAGCGCCAGAGGACGCCCGCTGGGTCGCCCAGCGACTGCAGTCGAACGTCGCAGGTCTCGATCCCGGCGACGGCAAGATGGACGCCGACGAATTCTCCTCGCGAGTGTACGTCTCCCGCCGGGACACACGGACGCGGCAGATCGCCAACGAACAGGCGGTGCTCGACGCGCTCGAACCGCTCGGATTCGAATCGTACGCCCTCTCGGAGCTATCGATCCCCGATCAGATCCGGCTGTTCGCCAGCGCCGAGGCCGTCGTCGGGCCCCACGGTGCTGGACTCGTCAATCTGATCCACTGCGAGGACGCGGCGGTGTTCGAGCTCTTTCCGGACGATCACGTCCAGCCCTACTACTTCTCGCTGGCTCGACAGCTCGGATTCGAGTACGACTGTGCTGTCTCTCCCGTGCGAGACGACGAAACGGTCGTCGACCCCGAGGACCTCCGCGAGCGCGTCGCGGCGCTCCTCGATCGTTCGGGGCTCAGCGGCCAGACCTGAGATCCTCGATGAGTTTCTCGTACTCCCCGAGGACGCGCTCGCTGGCGAACGCGTCGGCTCGCTTCCGGAGGGAGTCCGAATCCGGCGGTTCGTCGAGGGTCGCTGCCAGCGCCGCGGCCAGCGCGGCGGCGTCGCCGACCGGGACGAGTCGGCCCCATTCCTCCTCGCCGAGAATCTCCCGGGGGCCGCTCGGGCAGTCTGTCGAGACGACCGGACACCCACATGCCAGTGCCTCGACCAGCACCGTCGGCAGCCCCTCGTAGGTCGAGGTGAGTGCGAACACCGACGCCCGGGCCATGTACGGCGCTGGATCGACGTACCCCGGCATGGCGACGAGGTCCGCGAGACCGCGCTCGGCGACCAGCTGCTCGATCCGCTCGCGTTCCTCGCCCGTGCCGCCGAGGACGAGCCGAGTCTCCGGTCGCTGGTCGTGCAGCCGCTCGAACGCAGCGATCAGTGTCGGCAGGTCCTTCTCGGGGGCAAAGCGACCGACCCACAGCACGACCTCCAGATCGGAGTCATCGAGCCACGGGACCAGCACCGACTGGGTGGCCCGCTCCCGGATCGCGTCGACTGGCACCGGGTTGGGGAGGACGACGACCTGTGCGGGATCGACTCGCGTCTGGTCGCGGACGCTCTCGGCGACGCCCTCCGAGACAGCGATCACCCGGTCGGCCAGCGGGTAGATCCAGCGAGCGAGGTGGTTGGTCACGTCGCGTTTGCCCCCCATCTCCATCCCGACGGTGGTGTGCTCGACGACGGCGACTGGCGTTCCGCTCGCCGAGAGTCGTGTCGCGAGCGTCGCGACGACGTTGGCGTAGGTCATCGCCGAGAAGAGGACGTGGGGGCGCTCTCGTCGAAGATACCGGGCCAGCGACGGGACAGTCGCGACGATCCCGAGCCCCGGAATCGTGGGCGTCGCCAGATCGACGACGGCGACGTCGTCGGAGAGTTCAGGCCGCAACTGCCCGCCGGGGTAAGAGACGAGAAGCGTGACGCCGTGGTCGCGGGCGGCCAGCCCGTTCGCGAGGTCGACGGTCACGCGCTGGGCTCCGCCGGGCGTCAACTCGGGCAGGTAGATCGCAACGCCGGCCATCAGACCGCGAACCCGGCTTCAGCGCCAAGTCGGTCCCGGACCGTTTGGGCGGCCGCGGCCAGCTGGTCGGCCTCGCCGCCGCCGGTCGCGAACTCCGCGCCGCCGCCCGCACCGCCGCCAGCAGCCTGCGCGACTTCGCGAGCGATCTCGTCGGCCTGCTGGTCGATATCGGCCCCGACCGCGACCGCGAGCGACCCGTCGCCGCGGGCGGTGACAATCGTCACTCCAAGAGTATCAGCAAGCGACTCCTTGGCCAGCGCCTCGGCGTCTTCGAGCACGCCGTCCGGCAGGTCGATCACAGTGACGTGTGGCTCGTCGGTCACCGGCGGCTCCGAGCGGCGGGCCGCCCACCACCGGCTGACCCACGCCGAGCGGTTCTTTTCGAGTGTCCCGGTAAGTTCTCGGACCTTCGCATCGAGCGATTCGACGCGGTCTGGGACCTCCTCGGGGCGGGCGTTCAACAGCGCGGCGGCCCGTTCGAGCGCGCTCGGATCGGTCGCCGTGACGGCTGCGGGGGTGTGACCCTCCTCCCTGCCAGCCCACTGCTGGCTGAGCGTGAGACTCTCTTTGACTGTCTGTTCACGCCGTCGATAGTAGAGGACGACGGCGACGAGCGCGAGTGTGAGCACGAGCGTCTGGAATCTGTTTCGGGACATGATTATTCGTGGATAAAGCGTTTGAGTCGTGGGCCGACGACGGGGTTGGTAACGACTGGGCTGAGCCGCTCGGCGATAGCGGCGGCGCGGCCGTATCCCTCCAGTGAGGCACGATTCGCACGATGGGGTGGCGTGACGAAACTCGCCAGTGGAGTTGACGCTCCGCCGAACTGCCGTTTGAAGCCGTGGACGCCAGTTCCCGGTCGCGAGCGGCCGAAGTCGACGACATCGATGTCAGTCGCACAGGCGTCTTCGATGGCGGCGGCGTAGAGGCGATAGTTGGGGTGGAACTCCCAGGCGTCCTCGCGGGAGGCGTTCGACCAGATCATCCGCGTCCCGTCGAAGTCCAGCATGAGGATCCCGCCGATCGGCGCGCCGTCGTGTTCGGCGACGAAAACAGCGAGGTCGTCGCCCAGCTCGCCCGCGAGGTTGACAAAGAAGTCCTCGGGGAACTGCGGGCTGCCGAGCCGGCGCATCGTCGCCAGATAGAGCGGGTAGTATTCGGTCACGGAGGCGGGCCTGACGCTGACGCCCGACTCGACGGCCGAGCGGACACACCGGCGGGCCTCGCCGTTGAAGGATCGCTCGCGCACCGCGTCGAACGCACGGTCGGTGTCCAGCCGGATGGTCTCGCCTGTCCGGACGGCCCCGTACTCCGCGGCGTTGTACCCCGAGACGCCAGTCCAGCCGGCGTCTTTGAGGATTCGAGCCCCGAGACGGCCGAGCCCGCCCCCGATCTTCCGGAGGACGGCGACGGTGTCGACACCGTCTGCGAGGAGCGGAAAGCCGTACTCACAGAAGGGGTTGACCACCGTTCGGCCGCCGATACCGGGAATCGAAAAACCGGGGACGACCCCGACCGCGTCGTCCGTGCCGCCGGTGACGATTCGAGCGGCTGGCTCGTAGCCGAACGCGTCGCCCACAGCCCGGAGCCACTCCCAGGTGTGAAACACCGTCGCCGCCGGATGGTCGGCGACGAACTCGCGCCAGCGGTCGCGGTCCTCGGCCGTGGCCGGCCGACTCTCGTAGGTCACGGACACTCCCCCGCTACTCGGCCCCGTTGCATACAGACGGGGTTCTCAGCAGACGCACATAATCGTTGTCGTGAGTGGATCGAGCCGGGCGAAGAGCGGCAGGCCGATCAGGAGATGAACGATTCGATCCGGTCCATCGCTTCCTTGAGGTCGTCCAGGCCTGTGGCGTAAGACACCCGGAGGTGACCCTCGCCGCCCTCGCCGAAGGCCGTGCCGGGCACGAGCGCGACTTTCTGCTCCTGCAGGAGGGCTTCGGCGAACTCGCCGCTGTCGTCCCAGGGACACTCCGGGAAGGCGTAGAACGCGCCTTTCGCGCGGAAACACTCGATTCCCATATCGTCGAACCGCGAGAGGACGAGCCGGCGACGGCGGTTGTACTGCTGGCGCATCTCCACGACGGCATCGTCGCAGTTTTCGAGCGCCTCGATGGCCGCGAACTGCGCGGTGGTCGGGGCCGACAACATGGTGTACTGGTGGATGCGGTTCATCGCGTCGATGGCCCCGGGAGGTCCCATGGCGTAGCCCAGCCGCATCCCCGTCATCGCGTAGGCCTTCGAGAAGCCGTTGAAGACGATTGTCCGCTCGCGCATGCCCGGAAACGTCGCGATCGAGGTGTGGTCGTGCTCGTAGGAGAGTTCCGAATAGATCTCGTCGCTCAGGACGACCAGATCGTGCTCACGGGCGAACTCGGCGATCGGCTCCAGCTCCTCGGCGGTCATCGTCGCACCCGTCGGATTGTTCGGATAGCATAGAATCAGTGCGTCGGCCTCGTCGGCCCCGGCCTCGGAGAGCGCCTCCACTGTAAGTTTGAACTCCGTCTCCTGCGTGGTCGGTACTGGCAAGGGGTCACCACCAGCGAAGATCACGCCAGGAACATACGAGACGTAGCTTGGCTGGACGACCGCAACGGTGTCGCCGGGATCGACGACCGCTCGCAACGCCAGATCGACTGCCTCGCTGGCCCCGCTCGTCACGAGAATCTCCTCGTCAGGGTCGTAGTCCAGTCCGTATCGGGAGCGCTGGTCGTCGGCGATCAACTGGCGGAGTTCGCGCTTGCCGCGGTTGGCGGTGTAGGACGTTTTGCCCAGTTCCAGTGAGGCGATCGCGGCCTCACGGGCGCTCCACGGAGCCGAGAAATCCGGCTCACCGACCCCGAGCGAGATGATGTCGTCCATCTCCTCGGCGAGTTCGAAGAAGCGCCGGATACCCGACGGTGGCACAGTCTCGACGCGATCAGAGGGCTCGATCGTCATGGCGAGATCGACAATCGGTCGTCGTCGTCACCGTCTCCCATGACGATCCCCTGTTTCTTGTACGAATCCATGAGGTAGTGGGTCACGGTCTGGGTGATCTCGGGGATCGGTGCGATCTTGTCGCTGATGAAGTGACTCACCTCGCGCATGGAGTTGCCCTCGACCTCCATGTCGAAGTCGTAGTCGCCACTGACCAGGCGCAATTCCCGGACTTGCGGGAACTTGACGATTCGGTCGGCGATATCGCTGTAGCTGGTCTCCCGGTCGAGCGTGACGTTGAGTTCGACGATCGCGTGAACGCGTTCGCGGTCGGTCTCTTCGAAGTCGACGACGGCCTGATAGCCGCGGATGACGCCCGACTCTTCGAGGTGTTCGATCGTCTCCTCGACCTCGTCAGGGTCGGCGTCGGTGAGTCGCGCGAGATCGTCGATGCTATAGCGGGCGTTCTCCCGAAGCAACTCCAGGATCTCCTCGCTGGTGTCCATATCGGGTGAGAGGCCACCGCGGGCAAAAGGATTTGCCCCTTCGTGTGGCCGAGACACAGGATGGACGAATGTCAGCAGGACTATTGTTTACGCACGTAGTAGTCCAGTAGGCGGTCTTTATGATGCGGGGCTGCGTACAGTTTCTCAGATAGGTGGGACATGTCTGACTTTGCCGTAACAGGGGTTGGGGAAACGAGCGTCCAGCGCGATGTCGACATCGACCTCACGCCGGTCGACGAAACACTGCTGGCCGAGGCCGGGACGATCATGGTCGCCATCCCGGCGTTCAACGAAGGCGCAATGATCGCCGACGTCGTGGCGTCGGCGGCGACACACGCTGATACCGTTCTGGTCGTCGACGACGGAAGTAGCGACGATACGGGGAAAATCGCCAGCGAGGCCGGCGCAGATGTCGTCCGACATCCCAAAAACCGGGGCTATGGCGGCGCACTGAAGACGATCTTCCGTGAGGCCGCTCGTCGCGACCCCGCACATCTGGTCGTCATCGATGCCGATGGCCAGCACGACCCCGACGACATCGCCTCGCTTGTCGCCGCTCGCCTCGAAACCCAGGCCGACCTCGTCATCGGGAGTCGCTATGCGAACGTCGAAAGTTCGATCCCGGCCTACCGCCGGCTTGGGCTGTGGCTAGTCAACGGCGCGACCAATCTCAGCCTCGGCACGCGCGGGGACACCCGGATCACCGATACCCAGAGTGGGCTGCGGGCGTACGGTCCACGGGCGTACCACTCGCTGGCGACCGATGCGACCGTCGGCAACGGTATGAGCGCGAGCACAGACATTCTCTATCACATCGTCCGCCGGGGCTACCGGGTCGTCGAGGTGGGCGTCACCGTCCGCTACGACCTGCCCGACACGAGCACCGAGAACCCGCTCGTCCACGGCGTCGAGCTCATGACCAACATCGCCCGGCTCACCGCCAGTGAACGACCCGGGACGGTCGTAGTTCTGCCAGTCGTAATGGCGTCACTGCTCGGGATGCCGTTCGCCCGCCGGTTCAGGGGCTCCCAGCGCGAGCGCCAGCGCCGCTGGAGTGCGACTGCGCTGGCCGGTGCGATCGTCGGTCTCTGTGCGTATCTCCTGTTGACCAGACCACGGCGCGTCCCGGACGAAAGCGAACCGTACGAACTCCAGGTCCGCCGGGTCGTGCAGGCAGCTGACCACCTCGAACCCGACATCGATATCGCCAGACACTGATCCATGTCGGTGCTCGACTGGCCCACACGGCCACGCGCCTATCTCACGCTCGATCTGGAGTGTGACTTCGGGACGCTACTGGCCGCAAACACACCCTCGCCCGGAGCCAACAGCTACGCGGCCGCCGCTCACACCGACCGCCTCGCCGACCTCCTCGACCGGCTGTCGCTCCCGCTGACCTGTTTCGTCCAGACGGATCTGCTGGACGAGCGCCCCGAGGCCGTCGAGGCCCTGCAGGACGCTGGCGTCGAGGTCCGTTTTCACCCCCACTCACACACCCACCGCCACCGCTCGCGGACCTCGATCGACTACGAAGTCGCGACCAGCACCGAGCGCTACCGCGACTTTTTCGGTCGCGAGCCCGTCGGCTATCGTTTTCCCAACGGCGACGTCCGGCCCGAGGACTACCAGCATCTGGCCGACCGGGGCTACGCCTTCGACGCCAGCGTCTTCCCGACCTGGCGACCCGGCCATTTCGATAACACGGACGAACCCACGACGCCGCAGTACCTCCCGGAGTTCGATCTCTACGAGATTCCCTTCACAGTATATACGTCGTGGCTCCCGATCCCGACCGCACTCTCGTTCTGTCGGCTGTTCGGCCGGCCCTACACTGAATTGCTGGTCCGCCGGCCACCGCCAGTCGTGGTCTTCAACATCCACATGCACGATCTGGTGACGCCGCCGACGGTGGGGACACTCCCGCGGAAATACCGGGCCGTCTACGCCCGCAACGACCGCGGGTTCCCGATGCTAGAGTCGATCCTGAAACGGCTGCAGGGCCAGGGCTATCAGTTCGGGCATATCGATGACGTACACGACGCGTTGCGCGAGTGAGGCCCCCATCTCATCCAGCCAGCCACGGCGCGACTGCGAAGACCGACCCGACGAGTGCAAAGAGACCGCCGAACCCGAGATAGAAGAGGCCGCCTCGCTTGCCTTCGGTGACGAGCTGTGATTCGGACTTATCCGAGAGGACGAAATCCCCGGCATCGGTGGGTTCGTCGATCACGAAGTTTCGCTCGCCCCACCCCGCTCGTTCCTCGCGGGCCCGCCCCAGCACGTAGATTTCTTCGTTCGGTTCGATCATCCCCTCGGAGTAGCGCCGCCGATCACCGTAATTCAGCGGGCCGAGAGAGCCTCGCGAGGCCTCGCCGATCGCGTCTTCGGCTTCGAGATACCGCTTGATCGGCTCGGATGGCTCGTCGCCGGGTCCGACTTTCGTCTGGATTGTCTCGACATTTAGCGTTCCGTCAGGTGGGAGTTCAACCCGCACCTCACCGGTCCCGTCGTCGACGATCATCGGAACCGCGGTCTGGTCCTCGTGTTTCGTCGTCCAGCTCCCGCCACCCTGGCCACTGCTTTCCCATTCTTCGACTTCGACGTAGGTGGCCAGCGCTTCTCCCTTGCTGATCGGTGACTCCAGGGCCCCTGCTTCGTCGGCCGGCTTCGCGACGCCCTTGATCTCGACTGTTCCGGGCTGGAGCTGGCGGATCGGTGTCGTCTCGGTCTCGGCGATCCGCTGGCTCTTGGCTCGCCGTTTGCGTCCCTTGTTTGCGAGGAGGAGACCGACGACGACGAAAATCATGCTGAACCCCGAAATGGCTAGCTTCTCGATCATGTGCCGTCTGTTCTGCAGGCAAGATTAAAAATGCAGATGCGCTGTTTCTGAAGTGAGAACGTGAGGGTTGGATGTTGAGGATTTTGCTCGACTCAATATGAACATGAGCGACTAATTTGATCCTAGACTTATATGTCAGTGTTTCTCCGATGGGTTGATCTCTTGGGAAAAATATTCGTACCCTATATCTAAACAATATTATATAAATTCATTGTTAGGAGTGTAGTATGAATAACAAAGATAGTAGCAAAAATTACAAGAGGTGGAATGGCTCTATGTGTTTATATGGATCAATGGGAACCTCCCTCCGAGCTTGAGGTGAAAGAAGGCGACCTCTCTTCTTTAGAAATAAATGTCCCATGTGACATTCACGATCTCGAAGTTCAGAAGTCAGACTATACGTCACAGACATATGAAAGACTCGCCAGAAAAGCAAGGAAAAACCTGACGAAAGAACTTTCAAGAGACTCAAACGGCAATTACGACACAGTAATTGATTATCTAAACATCTGGAAGAACCCAAACGACTACGATGAAGAGATTGCACAATCATATGAGAGGTTGATGAAAGAAGCCTTGGATATACCAACCGAGGTTCGAAACGGTGGTGAGCAAGCTAACTTCCCTAGCCAGTTTGAGATTCATACCATCCGCCAACTATACCTTGCAACTCAATGTTTCCTTGCAGTTCATTTCGGTACAAAAGATGAGCATGCCAAAAAACGGGTTTATAGGGGAATACGAGAACCGTCTATAGCAAAATTGGTTGCACAGGTGATTGACAATCCTAATTCAGATCGATACTATTTTCACACATCAACTATCTCAAACCATTCTGGCATAGAAGGTGTTGGATTCTATCACTCGAACGGTATAGTAATTGACTTTTTAGCCCCTCGAGAGGTCGTCGCTTTTTGCCCAGATAGGTTAATGAACACACCCTCTCATGAAGATGAATTCCAGCTCGTTGGCGGTACTATCAGAGTTGGGGCAAATAGAATCATACATGAAGGTACACAATCAGAGCGAACACGTCGTCTTCAAACATTAATCCGTAGTATGGATGAGCCCGAATCCCTGGACGAATTTGATCATAAAGATATCGCAGATTTGGTCGAGATGATGTTTGAGGCAGATGAGCCAGTCACCACTCAAGAAGGTGCGAAGCGTCTTGAAGAATGGTTCCATGAGGTTGATTCACAAGAGATTTTCTCCGTGAGGAAAAATAAGACTCTAAGGGCCCAAATACAGTGCCTAACTGAAGCTGGAAAAGGCAACCATCGAATCAATGTAGAATCAGATGGTGAAGCTAACGATTAGAGCTAATCTACTGCACGATAGAGGAACTTACCAGACTATGATTTACGCACAATGACCACATATTTAAGTGGGAAGAGAAATGATTATGCCCCAAGATGCCTGTGCGCCGAGGTTCGCTAAGGGAAGACTCCGGAGATTCTGCTAACGGTGGTATCTTTACGAGCCAAAGTTCTGATACACCGGACGATGTGATTGTCGTTGATCTCCGGGAAGATGAAGAGAGCCTCAACTGGACTAAATATGGACCTGAAGACTCTCGGGAGCGATTCAGCGAATGGTCAGAAGAGAAGACTCAAAAGAGGCTAATAGAGGCTAAAAATAGATTGCGCGAGATCCGTAGTTCTGGAGATGACTGACAAACTAAACCGTAGGACGCTCCTCTAAAGGGATTGTTGAGATTTTCCGTATATCCAAACATCCCTGATTAATCATCATTGAGGCTCGTTCTCGGGTTAACTCACTTATTTTGGCTGGCCGAACCGAAAGATAGCGATCCGTCAACAATCTTCGCTCGAAAAGCGGTGAGTGCTGTAATACAAAGTGTTGTGGAGCAGCTAAGGGTGAGATCAAACTCATTGAGAGGAACGGGGAGTAGTATTTTGATTTGGTGGCCTTAGCCACATCCCCTACAGGGAACCGAACGCCCCCGTTGTGTTTCAGTTACGACCGGAAACGAACCAATCGAGAAAAATTTGATCCCTCTACCCCTTCAGAGCATAACACTACGCTTCGACGCCGACGGCCGATCCTCGAACAGTTCCTTCTGGATGATCGTCTGCTCGGCCTTCCGAACGAACGCCTCGACGTCACAGTCCGTGAATCTGTTCTCGAACCTTTTGTGGCAGGACGGACAGAGGGTCACCAGATTCTCGACTGCATGTGCTCGCTCGTAGTCCAGTGAGTCAGACCCGTCTTCGAACTCTCGGAGAGGAGTAATGTGGTGAACGTGAAGGGCGGTCGGAACGTTTCTATCCGTCGCACCACAAACGCGACACTGTCCCCGATCCCTCCTGAGTGCTTTCCGTCGATACTGATGCCAGTAGCCACCATATCTCGCCACTCCCTCACCTGGCGAGGGCTCGTTCAACGGAAGATCGGCAGCTTCGAGCGCGTCGTTCCACGATTCGAAGCGATACTTGTAGGTCGAGGACGGGAACTCACCAACGGAATCCATATCGCGGCGCGTTGGTGGTCCCTCAACCAATCTATCGACACGCTCAAGTTCAGCGAGTAGCCGTTCTTTCGTGATTTGCTCTGGTGTCGACGTTGGTACTCCTGCCAGTTCTTTCGCCCGGGTCCACGATTCGAAGTAGCGAAAGTACGTGGAGTACGCGTACGCGCCGTGTTCGATCATGTCCTCCTCTTTTGGGGATCCGTCGGCGACATCTGCCACACGACGGAGCTCCGCCAGAAGATCATCACGTGAGATTCCCACGGCACTCACCCCCCAGCGAGCCGTCGATACTGTAGCACTCCTCGACGGTGTGTTCTGTACTTCCTGTTCTGTGCCACGTCCCGTCAAAGCGGGATTTATCATTCGCGGCTTCGTCTGCTTGCATGCTTCCGTGCTCCTTCACGGAAGCCACTCCAGGTCGGTGGCACTAGCACCGATCTGGTTTCCTCGATCACCGTAGATGATCGTAGTCAGTGGCTTCCACCCCTATTTTTGTCGAAATGTAATATAAAAGTAAGTGTTTGTGTGCGGCAAGCGATTATGAAGGTAGCACCACTGCTCACCAACTTGCTCCGAGATGAAGTGGCCGGGGAGGATTTTCGACCTGTCAAATCGCCGAAATGGGCCAAACCGGATTTGAACCGGTGACCTCCCGGTTATCAGCCGAGCGCTCAACCTGACTGAGCTATTGGCCCAGGCGAGCGCAACTCCACCTACCGGGCAGGTATGTTTAAGCGTTACTTTTCGGCTCCCGTCTCGCGGACGGCACCCGTGTCACAGCGCCCCATCCGAATCCGTCTGGACGGCCCGACGCACCAGCGTCGCTTCGGCCTTCCGGAGCAACTCCCCGGCCGTGCTGGTCGCACAGTCCAGCCGCGATGCCACGTCCTCGACACGCCCCGAACGCGGAATCTCGTAGTACCCCACCTCGACCGCGGCTTCCAGTGCGACTCGCTGGCGGTCGGTCAGCCCGGCAGTGGCCGGGCGTTGCTCGAAGGGGTGGACCTGCTCGATCTCGACGGCGAGTTCGCCAGCGAGCACGTCGTAAAACCTGCTCAGCGCGGCCTGCTCGCCGACGGCCTGAAATCGTGCGACACCGCTGTCCTCGAAGACGACCGGCGGCAGAAAGGCCACCTGCGCCCGTCCGATCAGTTCCAGTACTGCGGGATCGAGGCCGAATCGGTCCTGAGTCGTGAACGCGTAGGTCCCGCCGTCGCGCTCGACCAGATGAGCAGACTCGACGATATCGACCGTCTCCAGCAGCGCTGCGACGACAGCCCGCCCGGCGTCGTACCAGACCAGTGATGTCACTGACGCCGTCGGCCCCCAGGCCAGCAACTCCATGCGCGTCAGAACAGCGTCCTCGATGATCCGACGATGGATCGGATGGGCGCGCTCGGGCGGATAGTCCACCGCGAACGTGATGCGACGCATACGCGGAGTATCGCCGCACAGTATTTAAAAAGCCGGATGGATCCGGGAACACGTTCTCCCCGCAGGCGTGGCTACTGCTCCACGATGGCAGGCGAGACGACTCGGCGAGTGCCAGATAGATCTGAGGAAGTGACGACAGCCGACGGCCGAACGATCACGTACGCGACGTTCGGGTCGGCGTCGGGGACGCCACTGGTCGCGTTCCACGGAACGCCAGGGTCGCGGCTGTTCGGTCGGCTGCTCGACGAACAGGCGCGCGAGCACGACATCCGGGTGATCGTCGTCGATAGGCCTGGCTTCGGCCAGAGCGACCCTGATCCAGCGTTCGGTCCTGACGAAGTGGTCGACATCGTCGATCCCGTCCTGGACGCGCTCGCTTGCTCGCAGGTCGACGTGCTCGGGTTCTCCGGCGGCGCGCCGTACGCACTCGCGCTGGCTGGCGCGCGACCCGACACGGTCAGGTCGGCCGACATCGTCTCCGGATCGGTCCCGCCGTCTCTTCAGGTCGACCAGCCGAGTCAGATGCGGCTGCTTTCGGGGATGGCCCGACGGACGCCACGGTTGCTCGGCGGACTGCTCCGCGGCCAGTCCTGGTTCGCTCGTCGCCGCCCCGCAGTCGTCGCCGGCCAGTACACCGATCCAGCGGATGTCCCGGACAGCGTCGTCGAGGACGTCGCTTCGGAGTTCCTTGAGGCGATGGCCGAGACACGAGCGGGGACGATCCGAGAACTCGAAGCGGCCGGGAGTGCCTGGCCCGTCGAACTGGATTCGATCGAGCCACCGGTTCGGCTGTGGCACGGCGACCGTGACGAGAACGTCCCGATAGAGGGTGTCCGACGGCTGGTCGACCGGCTCCCGGAGGCGACGCTGACCGTCTGTGACGGTGCCGACCATCTACAGACGCTGCTGGAGAGTCGTGATCAATTGTTCGAAGCGCCTGGAGATCAACGCGACTCGTCCTCGGAGTCGACGTCGTACGCGTCGTCGTCGACATCGACCGTATCGTCGTCGTAGGCTCCCTGATCTTGCTGTCCGGGCTGCCCGGGCTGTTGCTGGCCGGTGAAGACCTCGCCTTCGACGTTGACATCGACGTTGCCGGGGAAGCCGCCAGTGTAGACTTTTCCGGTCGCAAAGCCGCCGGTCTTGGCGTCGGCGTAGGGCGTGATGACCCATTTTTTGAGCGCGACCCGGATCGGATAGCGCGTGATCGGAATCACGAGCAGGAATCCGAGGACGTCCGTCACGAGGCCAGGCGTCAGCAGGAACGCCCCCGCAGCGATCAGTAGCGCGCCGTCGATCAGTTCGTCGGTCGGTGGCTCCCCCTGGCCGAGCTTTCGCTGTATCTTCCGGATCGTGTGTCGTCCTTCCGCCCGGACCAGGAGCATCCCGACGAGTCCCGTGAGCACGACCAGCAAGACGGCGATTTCCCACCCGATCCAGAACGCCATCCCGACCAACAGCAGCATGTCGAGCAGCGGGATGAGCAGCAGGACCGCGATCAGCCGAAGCATTGGTATCCCCTACCAGTTCCCGATGTATCAACCTTTTCGAGTGCGTTCTGGATCGATGGCGACTGGTCGCCCGGGAGTGCAAGACTCTTTTCGGCGCGCCTCCGAGTCGGAGACATGGACGAGGACACGAAAGTCGAGTGGCGTGAGTGGGGGCCAGAAGCGTTCGCGGCCGCCGAGCGCGCCGGCAAGCCCATCTTGCTCTCGCTGGTAGTGCCGTGGTCGCCCGAGTGCGCCGAGATGGATCGCACGACCTACTCCGAACCACGGATCGCAGCCAACATCAACGACGGATTCGTCCCGATCAGAGTCGACGCCGACCGCCGGCCTCGGGTCCGGGACCGCTACACGATGGGGGGATTTCCCTCGACAGTCTTTCTGACGCCCGAGGGCACGGTCCTGACTGGGGCGACCTTCCTCGGGATCGACGGCTTCCGCGGGATCCTCGACAGCGTCCGGGAGATGTGGGATTCCAGGGGTGCCTCCGCCGGTTCGATTCCGCGCGCCCTCCAGGAGCGTGAGCCCCCAGGAGGCGAACTCACCGCACGCGTCGAAGAGCACATGGTCGAACAGTTGCTCGCGGCCTACGACGAGGAGTTCGGCGGCTGGGGATCGGACGTGAAGTTCCCGCTCCCGCGAACGATCGAGTTCGCGCTCGTCCGGGCGCGCGAGCAGGCTACTCGGACCCTCGAATCCGTCCGCACACATCTGCTAGATACCTACGACGGCGGGTTCTATCGCTACGCCACCGAACGCAACTGGGCCAACCCGCGACGAGCGAAACTGCTCGACGACAACGCGGCCCTCGTTCGTGCCTTTGCCTACGGTTATCGCTACACTGGCGAGCAAGCGTATCGCGACGCCGCCGAGCGCACCGTCGAGTATCTCACGACGACGCTGTGGACCGACGACGCACCCGCAAGCGGCGCGTTCGCCGCCAGTCAGGTTGGCGACGACAGCTACTACCGCATGGAGGCGACCGAGCGCGAGGGGGCCTCCCCTCCGGCGGTCGATGAAACGGTCCTGGCCGACCGCAACGCCCTGGCCGTCGACGCCCTGTTGACCTACCACGGCTTCGTCGGCGACGAGCGCTCGCGCCGGTACGCCGAGCGTGCGCTCGGTTCGGTCGTCGAACTCGTCGACGAGGATGGCGCAGTCGCTCACTATCCGGGTGTGGACAGCCCGCGCGGCACCTTGCTCGATCAGGCCCGCGTTCTCACGGGACTGACGACGGCCGGCCAGGTTCTCGGAGATGCTGGGCCGGCTGAAGCAGTTGCCGACTGGACGATCGACCATCTCGGTGAAGGCGGGCCACTCCGGGATGGCGAAGACGAGGACGTGGGACTGCTCGACCGGCCGCTCTATCCGCTCGATTCGGCTGTGGAGTTCGCCGACGCGGCCCTCGATCTGGCGGCACTCACAGGCGACGATGACTACCGGGAGGCTGCACGGCACGCCGTCGAGACCTACGCGAACGCGGCCGAGCGGATGGGCGTCGAGGCCGCCCACTACGCGACGGTAGTCGCTCGCGTCCGCGACCCGCAGGTCGTCCGCGTCGGCCCCGACGCGGGCAGCGACCTCCACCGCGCCGCGCTGCGACTGGCCGACCACGAGACGACCGTCGTGTCTGGCGTCGGCGGCGAGACAGCGACGCTCGTTTCCGATGGATCACCAGCCGGCGAGGCGACGACGCCGGCCGAACTGGAATCGATCCTCACTGACGTCGAGTGGTAAACTCCCGGTGTGTTTTTAAACGTGGAACGTGTTTCGCCGGTATGGCGAGTCTGCGAGACCTGGGGTTGTCCGAATACGAGACGCGCGCGTATCGATCCCTGCTAGAGACGGGGCCGACAACGGCCAAAGAGTTGTCACGGGCAAGCGAGGTCCCGATGGGGCGGATCTACGACGTGCTCAACAGTTTAGAGACGCACAATCTGGTACGCAGTCAGACCGCGAGCCGGCCGAAGAAGTACGTCGCCGTCGAGCCAGAGACGGCGCTGGATCGGTTGCTCGATGACAAGAAGCGGGAACTCGAAGAGAAGGCCACTCAGTACGAGGAGATTGTCGACACACTGGCCGACGATCTGGAGACGGCCGAACCAGTGGGAGAAACCTTCTGGACGGCTGCAGTCGGCCCCAAAGAGACATCAGATCTGCTCGTCGAGCGCCTGACCGCGGCTGACGAGCGGGTCGTAGTCGTCGTTTCACAATTCTCCCAGCAGTTCGATCTGGACGAACTGGGAGATCGCGTGGTCGCAGCACTGGAAGACGCACTGAATCGCGGTGTCGATATCTCGCTGCTCATGCGGCCGAGCATGGTCGACGCGCTTCCCCAGAGCGTCGGCGAACGCTATCGACAGTCCTTGCAACCACACGAGAATTTCGAAACGCGAACCAGCGAGGACGTCACCGGTACGTTCGAACTCATCGACGACACCGAGGTCTGTATCGAAGTACCCCACCCACTCCGTGTCGGCGAAACCTTCGCAGTCATCGACTTCAAGGATCCCGACTTCGCGCGGACGGTCGAAGACGAGTTCGAGCAACGGTGGGCTGGCGCGAAAGAACTGCGACTGTGAATCCCGTTCGCTGAGAAACGCCTCGCGACATCTGAAGTATACTCAGTCGTCGGCTGCGTCGCCGTTGACCTCACCTTTGAGGTCCTCGAACGTCGCCAGCCGCTCGGCGTGGGCATTGTGTTGATGGATCGATTCGTCGTTTGACTGTTCCATGTGGATGACGGCGTCGTCTGACAGATCCGGATACTGGTCGACGATTCCCTCGGCCATCGCACGGACACAGTCCTCGACGAACTTGGCGTCGGCGTGGGACTCGTAGGTCATGTGGTCCTCGTCCGGGCGTTTCGCGAGGTTGTAAATCCGGGCGCTCATCGAGTCCCGAGCGACCTCGATGAGCTCGTTCAGATCGACGGGTGGGTCGCCGTCGGTTTCGACTGTCAGGGTAGCGTGGCCACGCTGGGAGTGGCCGGGCTGGGGCACTTCGTCGAGGAATTCGTTGATGACGTCTTCTTCGACGTTCAGGTCTTCGAGTGTCTGCTTGGCGCGGGCGACCGACATCCCCTGACTGCAGGGACAGACGGTCATCCCGGTGACGCGTGCGCCGATCTCCTCGCGGGTGCCCTCCTCGGTCGCCGTCGCGGAGGCGATAATGTCGGCCGTCGATTGGGTCGGTTTGTGGCTCTCGGGCGTCTCCTCGCGGGTGACGTACTCGGCTTCCATGCGCACCTCGGCCTTGCTCGTGTAGTCGTGCTTGTCGAGGAGTCGCTCGGCGGCCTCACCGCATACTTCTTCGACGTGATAGGCCTCGTCGGCGACGGCGGCTTCGAGAGTCTCGTCGATGACTTCCATGTTGCGGCTCATGTCCGCGCCCTTGCGCCAGGACGGCAGGTCGACGAAGACCTCGAACTCGGCCATCAGGACGATGGGGCGTTTGTCCTCGCGGCCCAGTTTGACGAGCTTCTCGACGCCGGTAACGCCGACGCGATTCAACCCCACGGTCACGTCCGGGCTGCTCGCCTGGACGTCCGGCAGCTGCTTGCTCATTCGAACCCCCCTATGGAAGAAACGTGGTTAGGGCTTTCGGAACCGTCGCTACTCGCCGAGCTCGTCGAGTGCCGACGGTCGCGGGTTCATCTCACGAAACATCGCCGCGAAACCCTCGTCGTCGAACTCCGCGATAGTTTCGTCCAGATTCCTGCGAACGCGCTCGCGGTCGCCGTGGAGTTCGGCGAACTCTTCGCTGTTTTCGAGTTCGGCTTCACTCTTGTTGGCTCGCAACGTCGCAATCTTGCTCGTCAGCGAGTAAAACTCCTGGAACTGTTCTTCGTACTTCGCACAGGTGAGCAACCGTTCGACAGTCTGGAACAGTTCCTCCCGGGAGACGGGCTTGGTCAGGTAGTCGTCGAAGGGCATCTCGATGATGTCGAAGTCCGGGTCGACCGCCGTCACCATCGCGATTCGGGCGTCGACGCCACCCTCGCGAAACTGATCAAGGACATCGTCACCCGACTCGCCTGGCATTCGTCGATCGAGCAGGACGACATCGATTCCCTCGTCGATCACCTCCAGTGCTTTCTGTCCGCTGTACGCTGTACGCACCGTATAGCGCTCTCGCAACTGTGCTGCGTACGCGTCGGCCACATCCGGCTCGTCGTCGACGACGAGAACCGTCGGCACGTCACTGGCTGACATCCAATCATCCACTAGACTCGCCGCGAGACGCAAAAGGCTTCCGGCAATCCGACCCCGATCCGGCCGCTTGCCTCGACTCTGTGTCTCTTGTTGACACGGAGTATTCGCCGCGAACGCGGCCTCTTTAGGCCACCGGAACGGACGACCGTGTATGACTGCTACCGACTCCGGGAAGGAGTGGCCGCTGAAACGTCTCATGACCGAGGTCGTCGGTTCGGGTCACAAATCCGCCGACGACATGACCCGCCCCCAGGCCCGCGAGGCTTTCGATCGAATTCTCTCGGGGGACCCCGATCCGACGACGCTAGGTGCGTTCTGGCTCGCGAACCGCTGGAAGCGAAACACCCCCGAAGAGTTAGCCGCCTTCGTCGACGTCATGCGCGAGCGGAGCGTCGAGACAGGCGTCCCCGAGGCCGATCCTGTCGACTGTGGAGCCAACTACGACGGGAAGGATCGAACGGCGCTGCTCGGGGTCGCGGCGGGGCTGGTAGCTGCCGCGGCCGGGACACCCGTGGTCGTCCACAGCGGCGATCGGGTCCCCACCCAAAAGAACGACGCCTACAGGCACGTCCTGAACGCCCTGGGAGTTCGAACGGATCTCGAACCCACAGAGAGCGCAGACATGGTCGACGACGTTGGGTTCGGCTTCTACTACCAGCCCAGCTTCAACCCCGGTGTCGACGGGCTGCTCGACCGGCGCGATCAGATGGGCGTCCGTACGTTCGTCAACACGATCGAGACGCTCGCGAATCCATCCGGGGCCAGCGTTCACCTCGGGAGTTTCTACCACCTGGCGTTCGCAAAGCGGATGACCGAGACGCTGACCACCTGCGAGACCCAGGACTTCGACCGCGTCCTCTTCTTCCAGGGGCTGGAGGGTTACGACGACGTCCGACCCGGCGCGACGACCGTCGCCGAGTGGAGTTCTGCGGGAGGGCTTGACGACTACACGATCGAGACTGCCGAGTATGGCATGGATTTCACCGAGGAGGACGAGCTTGCCGTTGGGGACGTGGCCGAGGACTCAGCTGCAATTACTGAGGGAGTGTTGGCTGGCGAGCGTACCGATCAGTTCGCCGACGCCGTCGCGCTGAATGCGGCGCTGCGGATATACGCGCGTGGCGATGTCGATTCGCTCGACGAGGGGCTGGATTCTGCGCGGGCTGTGCTCGACGATGGGAGTGCTCTCGATCGGTTGGATTCGCTTCGAGATTTCTGACTCGGGCTTGTCTCCGCTGGAACGCCCTCGACTCGCTGGTTAGAAAATAGAGATGCCGCTGGCAACAATGAGCAGGGAAAGCCCTCGCCTCGCTGGCGGCCGCTGAGCAGGATATTCTCGCTTCGCTCGAATAGAGCCTGCTCAGCGACGCTCTTTCAGCGCCAGCGGGAGGTCGATGCAACCGACCTCCTATAACGTGGCGGCGGAGCCGCCACGCGAGTCTCGCCCTTTCATCCGCCAGGCACCGCGACCGCACAGCAGACCTGCCCTTCCCCGGGTTCTCGCGGCTCGCCGCGAGGTACGGGAGACTCCGTCTCCCGGCACGCTCGGCTTCGCACTCGCTCCCGGCCGCCGCGGGGCGGTCAGGGAGCGTGTCGCGCGAGATCTGAGCGAAGCGAAGATCTCGGAATGAGCGAGCGGTACAACCGCGAGCGCGCAGAACCGCGCCGCGTCCGGGGAGGGGGGAGGCGTGACCGGAGGGAACGCCTCCGGATGAACGAGCGGGGAGAGCGAGGCGCGAACGAAGTGAGAGACTCGATTGCGAACGGCGAAGCCGTGAGCGTAGCGACCCGCGAGTGTGGGGCCACAATAAGGCGGTGCCGTGCCTGGAGGACTGAAAGGGCGAACTACGCTCGCGCTGAACGGAGTGAGGAGCGTCAGTGAGCGACCACTATCCGAACGCAGTGAGGATATGTCGTTCACTGGCCGCGAGCGAGGTGAGGGCTTTCGAAGTTGTACCGTCTTCAGCAGTCACAGATCCTAGCGATTGAGGCGAGGGCGTTCGAGATGGAGTTGTCTCAAGTATGTGCTAGAAGACGTTCGGGAGAAGGAGCTACGAGTCCTCAAGTTCGTCAGCGTCCACGACCTTCTTGCCCGCTTCCTGGGGAATCACCACTTGATCCGCGTCTGCCCACTCCCGATCCAGTTCCCGACCCTCGAACAGCCGATCCAGAAACACGGCCAGCGCCGCGATTTCGGAGTGGGGCTGGTTCGTCACGCCGACGTTGAAATCGGCGTGCTCGTAGACCTCGAAGGGAATCTTCTCCGCCCCGACGACCACCAGCAGCGCCCCCTCGCGATGTGCGGCCCGAATTTCGTCTCCCACGTCCTGCACTGGCTCGCCGTACATCGTGAGGTGGACGATCGGGCCGTCCCACGAGCGGATCCGACCCATCACTTCGTCTGTGACTTCGACCTCGAAGGGGCCGCCGAAACGGCCGGTGATGTCCGTCACGGTTTCTTTGCGGCCCGAGGCGACATCCTCCAGCACGAGCTTGTCGGCCCCCAGCGCTCGCGCGGTGAGCCCGACGTGGGTCGTCATCCGTTCGTCCCGGCCCGGGCGGTGGCCCAGCCGGAGGACGACGACTTCGGGTTCGTTGTGCATACCCCACAGCACACCCCGCGCGGGTTAGCCGCTTTCGGAACGGGGTTACAGCGCGTCCTCGATGGCCTGCGAGATCGCGTCGAACGCGTAGCTGTCGAGCGCCGATCCGTCGACGAAGACCGTCGGCGTCGAGTCGACGCCCAGTCCGTCGCCGTACTGCCGGTCGGCCCGAACCGTCGTCTCGTAGCGCTCCTCGACGGCCGCCGTCCGAACTGTCTCGGGATCCGCCCCAACTTCCTCGGCGAGCGTGGCGTACAGCTCTGGGCCGAGGCTGGACTGATTGGCGTACAGCGACTGGGAAAACTGCCAGTAGGCCTCTGGACCCACCGTGTCCTGCACGGCACGGGCAGCGCTGGGGGCGCGCCAGGACTGCTGGCTCAGCGGCAACGGGAAGTCGTGGTGTTCGTACCGAATCTGCCCGGGCTTGACGTACTCGTCTATCAGTTGCGGGAACTCCTGCAGGACGTAGCTCGCGCAGTGTCCACAGGCGTAGTCTTCGAAGGCCATGACCGTCACGTCGGCGTCCGGGTCGCCCAGCACTGGTGTCGGGAGCGTCTCCGCGTCGGACGGGACTGGCGTACCGTCACTATCTGACCCACCCAGTTCCCCGCAGCCCGCCAGCCCGACCGCACTGGCACCGGCGACACTCGCCAGAAATCGGCGGCGTGTGGCGTACTCTGCGATACCGTCAGTGTTCATAGTCGCGTCTGTGCGACGAGAGCCGATAAACGGGCCGTCGATTCTCAGATCGTGGTAGTCCCTGTCGCCGCACAGTCGGCGTCGTTGGCACAGAACCACGACCGAATCTCGAATCCGCCCGCTGGTGGATCTTCCCACGTCACCGTCTCGATCAACTGTTCGCCGGGTGCCAGTGTCTCCATCCGTAACGCCTGGGTGAACATTCGGCCGTCACTGTAGCGCCAGATCTCTTCGTCGTCCGTCGCTTGCGGCTGCTTGCCGCTCGGGCTATCCGTGTCGCCACGCGACACGCGCGACGCAACGACCTCGATCGTCTGCCCGTCCGAGAAAGTCAGTTCCACTGCTTCCTCGCCGATGTTCGTCGCCGTGAACTCGATCTCGATATCTGTCCCCACCTGTTCGACCGAGAGCGTGCAGTCGAGCGTCATACGACCACTTCGACGAGGAGGAGCCTGAAGCTTCGGATGGTAAGGACCAAATCCACGAGTCGAGTAGCCCATGTGTGCAGATCGTCGGCTACGACACGGGCGTCCCGGATGGCGAGCCAGCCCTCGTCATCGCCAGCGACGGCTCGCTTCAGCGCGAACTCCTCACCGCCGAAACCGACCTCACTCTGACGCTCGGCGAGCGCCACTGCGCCGGGATGATCGACTACTCTGAGGCGAGCGAGCGCACGGTTGCCCCCGATGGGGCTCGCCACCTCGCCTGTGACCGGCCCGACGCACCCTATTGTGACCAGCACACCGACCGCTGGCCCTGCGCGCGGTGTACTGGCAACTGTGACCTTCCCCTGGAGAGCTGCCGGGAGGAACACGCGATCTATCTCGCCGCGTTCGCCCCGGCGACGTTCAAGGTTGGGGTCACCCGTTCGTGGCGACTCGACACCCGTCTTCGCGAACAGGGGGCCGACCGCGCCGCTCACATTCGAACCGTCGCAGACGGCCGCGTCGCCCGCCAGATAGAGGCCGAGATCGCCGCCGACGTGGGCGATCGGGTCCGGGTCCCGACGAAGATCGACGGCCTCCATCGAACGGTCGAGGCGGCCGCGTGGCAGAACCTGCTGGCCGAGTTCGATCCGATCGAGACCTTCGACTTCGAGTATGGGCTCGATCTCACCGAGCGCCCCGTCGCCGAGACTATCGCTACCGGCACAGTCAGGGGCACGCAGGGCCGTGTGCTCGTGCTGGATCGCAACGGCAGCACCTACGCCGTGAACATGCGTGACCTCGTTGGGTACGAAGTGATCCGGGAGGCTTCGACCCGGCAACTCCAGTCCAGCCTCGGTGCCTTCCAGTGAGCGCGACTCTCGGTAAGACAATCCTTTTCTGAGGCGCACGCAAACCCAGAGCCATGGCAGATGACTCCGACGAGGAACCAGACCAGTCCGGCACCGACGAACAGGACGACGTTCCCTCGCCACGGAACACGCCCCGTGCGTCCGATCCCACTGACGAAGACGAGGGTGAGGATAGCGAGGGGAAATCCTTCCGCGAGCGCGTCGAGGAGATCCGCCAGGAACGCGCCGAAGAGCGCGAGGACGGCGAAGAAGGCGAGATGAGCCGCGAAGAGCGCATGAAAGAGATGATGGGCGGCGGTGGCGGCCCCGGCGGCATGGGCGGCGGCAACCCCTTCGCGCAGATGATGGGCGGCATGATGGGTGGCGGTCCCGGTGGCCCCGGCGGTATGGGCGGGGGCCCCGGTGGCCCTGGCGGTCGCGGTCGTGAGGAAGAAGAGAGCGGCGGCAACGAAGAGATGGTCCGAGAGATGCGCAAACTCCGCGACGAGGTCCACGACCTCCGGCGCTCGGTCGACCGAATCGCCGACGCGCTCGAAGACTGACGGCGATCAAACCTGGGCGCGTTCTCGATTCTCTTCGAACCACTCGACCGCAAAATCCACCAGCGACGGCTGATCGAGCAGTCTTGCCTCGGCTTCACCGACGGTCCCTCGCCGAACGCCGACCTGCTCCTCGAAGGCCGCGCCCAGTTCCGCGAAGTCGTCGGTACTCGTCTCGATATCCTCGTAGGTAACCATCACTCTCGCACCTTCGCGCAGGACGGGGACCGTGTTCTCGATGCGGTCGGTCGCGATATCGGCACGGTACTCCGCGAGATGTACGGAGGTGTTCGCTTCGTGACCCACGCCGAGCAGCAGCACCGATCCGCCGCGGTCGTAGACCTCCCGGAGCGGTGAGTTCTCCCCGAGGCCGTCGTCGTAGCTATGGCCGGAGACGACACTCTCGGCCTCGTCACCCCACGCCCCGAAGGAGAAGACGGGGTGACGGCTTCGGACGGACTCGGGATACGTGCGCAGACACTCCGGGATGACCCCGACTCCGTAGCTCGGTGTCACGTCGGGTCGGTAGGCCGGCCGCGCTGTGCTGATGGTCTCGTACCAGTCCTCGGGCACGGGCGGGTTCGACCAGCCGCCGGGATCGGTGTACTGGGGCGTGTGCGTCGGCACGACGACCGTCCCCGACTCGGTGACGGCTCGCTGGAGCCCCTCGACGACGGCCTGTGCGCCGCCGACGGTCCAGCCAATCTCGCTCAGCGAGGAGTGGACCATCACCGTGTCGCCCGCCTCGACACCCAGTTCGCGGAGGTCTGCGACGATCCGGTCGGTCGTTACCGGCTCGCCAGTCCGTTCGACGAGTTCACGATCGCCCATGCGATTCCAGTCGACGCGGGCCGGTTTCAAACTTTTCGGGCCGTGGCCCGTTCTCACATGTCGCTCAGACGGCTACACGCTATCCTCTTGTCCGGATGGCTACACCCCCCAGTTCCCCAGCTGATCAGACGCCATCCCAATCATCCGGATGGCTAGACGCCATCCCAATCGATCCACTCTTGCTCCCAGCCAGCGCGGGACTCGGCGTGTTTGCGGGCGAACTCCTGATCCTCACGGTGCATCCGGTTGCGTTCGATCGAACCCGGTGACTCGCCGTCGACCAGCAGCGGCTGGAAGGCGACTGTCCCGTGGCGTTCGATCGACCTGTCTTTCGAGACCACAGACAGGGTCTGTTCGCCACCGCCCAGCGGGACGACGAGCCGGCCGCCCTCGGCCAGCTGGTCGAGCAGTGCGCGTGGCGGTTCGATCGCCGCGGCCTCGACGAGGATGCAGTCGTAGGGAGCGTACGCAGAGAGGCCGTCGGCACCGTCGCCTTGATCGACGAGCACCTCCTCGTAGCCCGCCGAGGCGAGGTTCGAACGCGCCTCGTAGACGAGTCGGCGATTGATGTCGATCGCGTGTGTCTCGGCGGGTCCAATGATCTCGGCGATGACAGCGGCGGTGTAGCCTACCCCGGAACCGACGATCAACGCGCGCTCGTCCGGTTCGGGAGCGAGCGCGTCCAGCAGGCGTGCGGCAGTCGAGGGCGAGAGCACGCGCGTGCCGTGACGTTCGAAGGCGCGGTCGGCGTAGGCTCCCGACTCGGCGTCGACGAACTCGTGACGCTGGACCTCCCGCATCGCCAGGGAGACACGCTCGTCGGTGAGACAGCCCTTGCTCTCGTGGTGGAGGCTGTCGACCATGTCACCGCGCAGCACCGCCAGATCCATATCGGCTCTTTCGGCCCGACGATAATGAATTGCGCGGAGCTACACCCCCGCGAGGAGATAGACCGTCCCCGCAACAGTGGCCACGCCGACGCCGAACAGCGCCCTGTTGGCGATCGAGTCGGCCGTCCACAGCGACAGCGAGAACGACCGATCCGAAAGCGGCTGGAACGGCCTGATCCCCATCGGCGTCAGCAGGTCTCCGACGAGGTGGCCCAGTATCGAGAAGGACAGACACCCGCCGACGTACGCCGCCAGCATGAGCGGCGAGTAGCTACCCAGATCCGGCGCAGCCGCGACGATTGCATCCTGAAAGTAATAGACGGGACCGACGACGGCGAGGCCCACCGCCGCCGCTGCCCAGACGGTGTGGGTGATACCACGGTGGGCGACGACGGGGAGTCTGATATCGATATCGGGCATCGACGCGGTGAGGAAGACGATACCGACGCCGACGGCACCGAGGACGACGCGGCCGCTGGCCGCCAGCGCGGCGAACACGGGCGCGAACAACACGAGGTTGACGCCCTGATGGCCGGTTCGGTACACAGCTGTCGTTCGGCCTCGGCTCGTAAATTCCTGTCTCCACAAGTCTCACGTACACCCACCGTGAATCCGACTTCATGGACGTGCCGCGGCACCTGAGCCAGCACGAGCAAGCCGAGCGCCTGCCACTGGTGACCGACGAGGGGACGGTCACGCTGGTCGAGCCGATGGACGAAAGCCGAAACGACGCGGTCCTGGCGGCGATCCGTACCTGTCTCGACCGGGCCGTCGGCGATCCAGGGTTGCTCGACGATGTCGAGAATGGCGCAGATTATCGCTGGGGCCATCTCTATACTGAACTGCGGGAGGCCGGCGTCTCTCGCCGACGGATCGCCGAGATCGAGACACTGGCCGAACGCTTCGAGCGCCCCTATCCGTCGCTGTTACGCATGCGTGTCGACGTTGACACCAAACTCGATTTCGCACCCGGGCAGTACGTCACGCTGCGAGCCCACGACACGCCGCGGGCGTACTCACTCGCCAACTCCCCGAGCGAGGACGAACTGGAGTTCTGTATCCGGCGGGTCCCCAACGGCCGCCTGACGAGCGATCTGTTCGTCCACAGCAAGGTGGGTGACCGCGTCGTCGTCCGCGGCCCAAACGGCGAGATGGTGCTGGACGACCGCTCCGGCGAGGACATGGTGTTTATGGCCACGGGGACCGGCGTCGCCCCGTTTAAAAGCATGATCGACTACGTCTTCGAACAGGGCTGGGACACCTACCGGGGCGAGCAGCGGGACATCTGGCTATTCCTGGGATGTGGCTGGGAAGACGACCTCCCACACCGCGAGCAGTTCCGCGCCTACGACCGCGAGCACGACCACTTCCACTTCGTCCCGACGCTCACTCGCGAACCCCTGCTCAGCGACTGGGACGGCGAGACCGACTACATCCAGCAAGTCCTGCTGGCTTACCTCGACGACGACTCGCTGGCTGCAGCCGAACTGCCGCCGGGACTGGCGGCCTATCGGAACCTGCAGCCGGCACGCGATATCGACGCCCGGATCGACCCCGAGAACGTCGAACTGTACGCCTGTGGGATCACCGCGATGGTCGGCGTCCTCGTCGATGCCGCTCGCGCCGTGGGTATTCCAGAAGAAGCGATGCAGTACGAAGGGTTCGGGTAGCGAGACGCCGAGGGAAGCGAGGCGTCTCGAACCGGAGCGGGGAGATAGCGAGGACGACCGCAGGGAGTCCTCGAACTGGAGCGGGGAGGAACGACCCGCGGAGAGATAGCGAGGACGACCGCAGGGAGTCCTCGAACTGGAGCGGGGAGTGGAGTCGTTCCCAGCGCGTCGGAAACAGTGACTCTTATTTATGTAACTCTGTGCTACTAGAAAGTACCAATGAGTGGTCGTGACACGAAAGCGGCGTTCACGTTCGTGTGTCCGGAGTGTGCAGAATCACTCGAAGTGAACGCCTCGATGCGGGACGTGCTCATCGAGAAGGGGTGTGTCGTCTGCTCTGCGGCCGTGACTGCCGAGGCGTTCTCCGAAGCGCCGGCCTCGCCGAATTAGTTCTTCCACGGCCAGAACGCAGACGCGACAGTCTATCCCGCCGCGGATGTCTGCTACCACCGGCTGTACCAGTTAGAACCAGTTTGACATTCCGTGGTAGCGAATACTGCCAAACGGACAACCGACCGAAGGACAGCTATTAATGGGCCGCACATGTTCATACGGGCAGATAGATGGGTTTGGATCAGCAGACAGAACTCACTCACGACGAGATCGACGCCTTGCTCGGTCGCCACGAGACCGGCGTCCTCTCGCTCGCCCGTGCGGACGAGCCGTACTCCGTTCCGATCTCATATGGCTACGACGCCGACGACCGGCAGCTGTATCTTCGCCTCGTCTCGACGCCCGAGAGCGAAAAGCGCCAGTTTGTCCGCGACGAGGCCCCGGCGCGAATCGTCGTCTACGAAGAGGGTGACGGTGTCTACGAGAGCGTCGTCGCTATCGGAACGCTCGAAGAGATCCCGCGGGAGGAACTGACCGTCGAGCACATCGAGCAGTACGGCGACGCCAAGCGCCCGCTGTTCGAGATCTGGGGCCAGTCCAAAGCGGACCTCGATGTCGATCTCTATCGCCTCGACCCCGAGACGCTGAGCGGCCACCGCCTCTTCGTCGACCGCGACACCGTCTCACAGTAACTCTCAGCCTTCACACTCAAGTACGCCCGCAGCCAAGTCGGCGACAGCATGGCGTCCGGGATTCGTGCCACGGTCGCGTTTCCAGCGTCGGTCTGTCCGATCGCGGCCTGCGTCCAGGCAGCCGGAACGACCGTCACGAACGTCGTGACCAGCGTCGCCGACGACGGGGCCGCGTGCGTGACGGAGTTCGCGACGGCGAAGCCGCTCGACATCGACGACAGCGATGTCGTTTCGGTGTTCTCTCGCGGGTCGACCCACTGGTATCGCTGCCGCCACGGTCACGGCGAGTCGTGTCCGTGTGCGCGGCTGGGCCACTTCGAGTGTGCCGTCGCCCGCTACACTGTCCGTGAGGGGGCGCTGACGCTCGTATTCTACGCCAGCGACTACGAACAGCTCCAGACTGTCGTGGGCGACCTCCGAGAGTCCTTCTCCGAGATCGACATCGAGCGCCTCGTCCGCTCGCCGGCCGACACCGACGAGACAGACAGCGTCTACGTCGACCGCGGCAGACTCACCGACCGCCAGCTCGAAACCCTCGAACGCGCCTACGAGATGGGGTACTTCGAGCGACCCAGGCGGGCCAACGCGACCGAGGTCGCGGCCGCCCTGGAGATCGACCGGTCGACGTTCAGCCAGCACCTGGCGGCGGCGGAGACGAAGCTCATCGAGGACGTCCTCGAACGGGGATCCTAGCGCCTCGTCTCGCGGCAATTCGGGGGTGGTACTTAAACCTACCCGCGTACCCGGGTAGTGGACAGATTCCCCATCCGTGTGTAGGAACGGGTACTGATGTCCTACGCTCCACAGTCGCCGACGACGAGTCGTGATTCGACGACCATCGACGCCGAGCAGTCGATTCAAGATGTCCTCGACGCGCTGGACGATCCGGACTGCCGCGAGATCCTCGATTCGACCGGCGACGACGCGCTGACTGCCAGTGAACTCTCCGAGGAGTGCGACCTCGCGCTGTCGACGGCCTACCGGAAGGTCGACGAACTCACCGACGCCGGGCTCCTCGAAGAGCGAACCCGAATCTCCTCGTCGGGATCACACACCAGCGAGTATGCCCGCCTCGTCGAGGACGTCCACCTCTCGCTAGACGACTGCGGACTCTCGATCTCGGTGTCGAAACGCGAGTCCCAGACGCCGGCCCCGCGCGGGATGCTGCCCGCGAGTTCTGACTAGTTTTATACTGGATACTGTAGCGATTTACCGCTCCGACCGCACGACGAGTGCGGTCGATACAGCACAGATCTACAGTAATCACTATTAGGAGTCTGCCACCCCTACAGTCGCCCGTGTGCACACTCGTCTTCGCCTGGCAGGTCTTCGCCGACACGCCGCTGGTCGCGGCGGCCAACCGTGACGAAGCGCTCGACCGACCCGCTCGTCCACCCGAACCGTTCGGCGACGATCCGCGGGTTCTCGCCCCCCGAGACGAGGAGGCCAACGGCACGTGGATCGGCGTCAACGACCGGGGAGTGTTCGTCGCGATCACGAACCGCTGGACTGGCGAGCAGCGCGTCAGTGACCGCTCCCGCGGCCTGCTCGCTCGGGAGTGTCTCGAACAGCCGAGTGCGGAGGCCGCGGCCCGACACGTCGAGCGCGACCTCGACGGGCGGGCCTACGAGGGGTTCAATCTCGTCGTCGCCGATCGATCGGCGGCGTTCTTCGTCGAGTACGACGGCCAGTTACGGATCCGAAACTTCGACCCCGGCGTCCACGTTGTCGGCAACACCGGCGCGGACGGTCAGTACGCGATCCCGGACGAGCCCGCGCGGCTCCGAGACGCCGCCGAGCGACAGGCCGAGAACGTCGATCGCCTGCAGACGGTGCTCCAGCCCGAACCCGGGGAAGACGCCCCAGCGTGGCTCGACCGGGCGGCCGCAGCCATCCGGGATCACGACTATGGCGTCTGTATCCACGGGGACGGCTTCGGGACGCGTTCGTCCTCTCTCGTCTCGATAGGCGAGAGGGGAATCGATTATCGCTACGCCGACGGGCCGCCGTGTGAGACCGACTACGTTCGTGTCGAACATCGCCTGTGAGGGCGGGACGGTCCGAAAGTCAGCTTTAAGCGAGTTCGGCCGCGAAGAAGTGATATGAGTACGTCAGTCGCCGAGGAGGACCTCTCGGAAGACGAACGTGCGGGTCTGGAACTCGTCCGGGAGACTGGGGGCATCCACCAGAGCGATTTCTGGAAGGAACTGGACGTCAGTTCCCGCAAGGGCAGTCGGATCGTCGAGTCACTCGTCGAGAAGGAGATGATCGACCGCGAGGAGACCGTCTACAACGGCCACAACACCTACTATCTCTCTCCGACCGCCCGCGATCTCGAATTCTCGCTGCTGATGGCCGGCGACATGCTCTCGCCCTTTATCGGCGATGAGGAGATCAACCCACAGAGCGACGCGTTCACCCAGTGGGTTATGAACCTCGCCTACCAGGAGTAGCGCGCTCGAACGGCACTCCTGTTTTCTGCTGCGGTTCGAAACCGTCGAATAGTCCCCCGTCCAACCGCTGTCAATGACTGGCCGCTCGCACGCGCTTTCACGAGCCGAACCGCTCTTGCTGATCGCCGTGGGCGGGTTCGTCGGCGCGGCCCTGCGATACGCGGTCTCAAATGCGCTCCCGGGTGGGTTCCCCTGGGGGACGCTCGCCGTGAACGTCCTCGGAAGTTTCGCACTCGGTATCTTGCTGTACGAGGCGCACCTGGCCGATATTCTGAGCGCCGAGACGCGGCTCATCCTCGGGACTGGCTTGCTGTCGTCGTTTACGACCTACAGCACGTTCGCCGTCCAGACTGCAGCGCTCGATCCCCCGCTCGCGGTCGCGAACGTGTTGGCCAACTACCTGCTCGCGTTTCTGGCCGTGATCGCTGGCCGGGCCGTCACCAGGGGGGCGCTCGTGTGAGCAGCCCTGCGCTTCTGGTTGGTCTGGGCGGCGTCTTCGGGGCGCTGGCTCGCCATCTCGTCGGCTCGCAGGTCGAGACCGAGAACGCCGATACCTTCGTTGTCAACGTCGTTGGAAGCTTTGCGCTCGGCGTGCTCACGACCGCGTCGCTATCTCCCTCGCTCGCGCTCGTGTTCGCGACCGGGTTCTGTGGGGCGTTCACGACCTTTTCTTCCTTTGCGTTCGAGACCGTGCGACTGTACGAGCGCGGGAAGCGTCGCCGGGCGCTCGGCAACGCGAGCCTGACGCTCGTGGCCGCGCTCGTGGGTGTGACTATCGGTGCGGTGGTCGGATCTTTTCTGACGAACGTGGTATAGCAAGCGACGGTCGGCTACTGCAGCCGAACGTGGCATAGCAAGCGACGGTCGGCTACTGCAGCCGAACGTGGCATAGAAAGGCCCGCGAGCCCAAGCTATCGTATGGATCCTGAGCAGCTACGCGCGGACATTCCGGCGCTCGATTCAACTGTGTACCTCAACACTGGCGCGTCGAGTCCCAGCCCGCGTCGCGTCGTCGATGCCGTGACCGACTTCGCGCAGTTTTTCGAGTACGAAGCCCCCGTCGGCGAGGGTGTCTATCAGGTCGCCTGGGAGACCTACGAGGAGACTCGGGAGACGATTGCCGACTTTCTGGGTGCCCATCCCCACGAAATCGCGCTCACTCAGAGCACCGCTGACGGGATGAATCTGCTCGCCAGTGCCCTGCACGAGCGGCCCGGCGAGGTCGTCGTCGCCCGGACCGACCTCGAACACCCCGCGGGCATCCTCCCGTGGAATCGCCTCTCGGATCTGGACGATGTCGAGGTCCGAGTGCTCGAAACCGATTCGGGGCGGCTGGACCGCGAGACGGTGAAAGCAGTCGCTGCCGACACCGACCTGTTCGTGTTCAGCTCGCTGACCTGGACCCACGGGACGCGCATGCCGGTCGCCGAGATCAGCGAGATCGCCCACGCTGCCGACGCGCGGGTGCTCGTCGACGCCGTCCAGTCGCCCGGGCAGTACCCCGTCGATCTCCACGAATGGGACGCGGACTTCGTCGTCGGCGCGGGCCACAAGTGGCTGCTTGGCCCCTGGGGTAGCGGCTTTCTGTACGTCGCCGACGAAGCGATGAACGCACTAACCCCGAGGCGGATCGGCTACCGCTCGGTCGAAGAGCCCTCCGATCCCGAGTACGAGTTCAAACGTGGCGCACCCCGCTTCGAGGTCGGGACGACTTCTCCGCTCCCGCACGTTGGCCTCGCCGAAGCGATCGATCTTCTCGGAGAGATCGGGATCGAAACCATCGAATCCCGGATCGAGCGGCTGACCGACCGCCTCAAAGATGGGCTGGACGACGAGCAACTGCTGAGTCCGCGCGCGTACGAGTCCGGGCTGGTGACGTTTCGGGTCGACGACCCCGATGAGACAGTCGAACGCCTGCACGAGGCGGGTGTGATCGTCCGAGCACTACCGTACCCACGGGCGGTCCGGGCGTCGGTCCACGCGTTCAACGACGAGACGGATATCGACGCGCTGCTGGACGCACTATAGGACCGCCGAAAGCAGCTCAGTCGCGCGCTGGGCGCGCTTTCGTGCGCGCCACGAAGTCGTGCGAGGTATTCGCGAGTGCAACGAGCGAAGGCTTGAGAGAGCTTGTTCCCTCAGTGGATGAGTGAACGAGCGAAGCGACTAGGCGAATCGGTCGGGGTGGGCGTGGCTGTCTGCTGTTCCTGGCGGATGAAAGAGCGAGACTCGCGTGGCGGCAGGGAGACGGTGTTGCCGTCTCTATTTGAGCCGGTGAAACCGCCTCGCAGCCGCCACGTTTGAGGAGGTCGGTGCAACCGATCCCCCGCTTGGCGGTGAGTGGCGGAAGGGAGCGAACGGATACCGCTGAGTATGTGCCAGCGAGTCGAGGACGTTCCTGGGTTGTCGATCGCATTCCAGCCCCAGTTTCTACTGGCGAACGGAAACGAAAGCCGCGACAGCCCAGAAGCGTCACTCGTCACTCACGGGACGACGGCGCAGTTCGTCGATCTGGGATCGCAGGTGGTCGAGTTCGGTCTCCAGTTCCTCACGGCGGTCGATCAACCCGGAGAGTTCCTCGGTATTGACCGAGTGTTCCTGCTCAAGGGACGCCTCCAGCGAGTCGGTCGTCGCCTGGACGAGATAGATCGCGACCTGAAGAACTTCCTGCGGTGATTCGGTCGCCTCCAGCAGGGTGAGGTCGCCGGACTGCATCGCGTAGCGAATCAGCGGGACCTCCTCTTCGGTATGATAGGTCGTCGTGGTCGAGAGGCCCGTGACGGGATTGAACCGGTCGTGGGACTGCTCGGTCCGGACGACGCTGAACGGTTCTTCCAGCGAGGGATACGTGTCCGCGAGGTCCCGAAGCGTGTCGGCGGCGGTCACGTCCAGCTGGGCCTCGACGTCACCGAAGAACTGCTTGGAGCCGGTGAGGCTGAGCGCGACCGCGAAGAAGACGCCAGTGTTGGCTTCCGCGAGCGCGCGGATCCGCTCGCGGACTTCCTCGTGCTCGCCTTCGAGTGTCAGTCGTTCGAGGTCGTCCAGCAGTGCTCGCGTTCCCGACTCGCGTTCGAGAAACTCCGTCACGAGCGCGCCGGGGAGTTCGGTCTCGTCCGTGTCGTCCCGACCATCCATGTGCGTCCGTTCGCGCCCCGGCCCTAAACGCTTTTGTGGCAATTCCCGGCTGGACTGTTCGCGCCTAAACGCGCTCACGAGCCGGCCGTCGATACTGCTATCTCCCGGCTGGACTGTTCGCGCCTAAACGCGCTCACGAGCCGGCCGTCGATACTGCTATCAGTCGTCTGCGGGCGCAGGCGCATCCGGACTCGCAGCCGGCGCGTCGCTGAGCGCCATCGCGGCCGAGTCGCTCAGTTTGTTGACCACCGCACGGCCGTCACGCTCGCGTTCGACCAGCCCCTCTTCTTCGAGTCGAGAGAGATGATGCGAGATCGTGCTGGGGTCGCGGTCGAGTGCGTCAGAGAGATCGCCACCGCTGGACGGTCCATCGTCGGCCAGCGTCGTCAGGATGGCTTCGGTCGCGGGATCGTCGAGTGCAGCGATCATCGCTGGGTCCTCCCCGCCGCGCGTGACCGGGAAGTATCGGCGCTTGCCACGGACTTTCTCGGTCGTGAGCAGGTTCTCCTCTTCGAGGATCCGGAGATGATGACGGAGCGCCGAGAGCGAGCGGTCGGTCTGTTCGTCGATCTTCGAGAGATAGATCCCCGGCGCGTCCTCGACGGTGTCGTAGATCTCACGCCGGATGTCGTGTTCCAGCGGATCCGAGTCGTCCCAGCGACTGTACCGAAAGACCGCACCAACCTTCCAGAGCTTGTTGCCGAGACCAGCGAGCAGACTCCGGACGCCGGTTGCCGTGCTCCGCGCGCCGAGCGTGACTGACTGGGTGATCTCCGGTGACGCCGCAGCGCTACCGCCGCTGGCAGACAGCGCGCTGACGCCGACCGCACCGACGACGATCACACCAGCACCGGCCGCAGCAGCGGGGACTGGGGCAGGAACCGGGACTGTCGGACCGCTCTCGTCACCTGTATCGCCCGCTTCGCTCGCGTCTCGATCCCCTGCTACAGCGTCGTCCGATGCTTGCTCTGAACGCACACTGCGAGTCTCGTCAAACTCGGATCCACTGTCGACGATGGTGGGTAGCTCGGTGTCGACCGGCTCGAGTGCTCCGTCGAGAGTTGCATCGAACAGCTCTACCGTCGAAGTGAGCGATCCGTCGGTCGTATTCTCGACTGACTCGACTGTCCCATCGGTCGTGCTCGTGACGGAGTCAGTCGCCTCATCGACGGTATCGGTGGTGTTTTCGACCGTCTCATCGATCGTTTCGGTGGTGCTGTCGAGGGCTCCGTCGGTGGTTTCGTCGACCGTATCGGTCGTCGAATCAACTGTTCCGTCGACTGTCTCAGTAGTACCGTCTACCGTCCCGTCGACTGTCTCAGTAGTACCGTCTACCGTCCCGTCGACTGTCTCAGTGGTATCGTCCACTGTCTGCTCAACCGTGTCGGTGGTGTTTTCGACCGTCTCATCGATCGTCTCGGTAGTGTCGTCGAGTATTCCGGTGGTCGAGTCGTCCGTGTCACTGGCCGAGTCAGTGGTGTCGTCGACCGTCTCGGTCGTGTTTGTCGAGTCGTCCGTGTCACTGGCCGAGTCAGTGGTGTCGTCGACCGTCTCGGTCGTGTTTGTCGAGTCGTCCGACTCGTTGAGAAGGTCACCGTCGTCGGGACTGACGGTACCGTCGGGGTGGGGGCCAATCTCTGCGTGTGTGGCCGTCGATGATCCCGGAGAGGCCTGCGCAGCAGCGACGGGGCCCAGGCTCAACGCTGCGATGAGATAGAGCGCGAACAGCGTCCGGATCACGGGACGACTGATTGTGTTCGACACGCTAGAAGCCTCCAATTCGTGTCGAAATCCACGGTTGTGTTGCATATGCTTTGCGGCCTTCGTTCCGTTGCCGGGATCAGTTCTGGCTAGCGATGCTGCTATCGGCCGTGTCGGGCCAGCAGACTGGCGAGTCCGAACATCGACAGCAACGCAGCGACCACGCCGAAGCCGGGACCGTCGCCCGAACCGGTCGATCCGTTGTCAGTGTCGTCGTTCGTCGTGTCGTCGCCGTTCGTGTCGGAGCCGTCGCCACCATCGGAGCTACTGTCGGCGTCTGCGATGCTGACCGAGCGCTCCGAGAAGTGGTTGACGGCGACGAGTACGTCGGCGTCGGCCTGGGCGCTGGCGCTGTGTTTGACCATGTACTTCGAGGTCGCGCCGTTGTCGGCGGCGGCCCGAAGCTCGCTGTAAGAGGAGGCCTGGGCCGCGACGTCGCCGTCGACGCGAACCGTCAGGTCATCAGTGCTCTCGGCCGCGAACTGTGATGCGCTCGCGATGACGACCTTGCCCTGGGACTGGGCGCGGTCGATGGTCATGTTGACTGCGTTCTCGCTCTCGGCGTCGACAGTCACATCGGTGTCCTGATCGTAGGTGATCGTCCCGTTGACACGCTCACCGTTCTGCTGGTCGACGTAGACTTCCGCGGCAGCAGTGCCGTTGGCGATCAACTGTTCGGTCTGTTCGTCACTCTCGGTCCGCTCTTCGCTGTAGGAGCGGACGACGAGTTTCGACTCGGCTTTGACGTTGGCGGTGACGTTCCCGTCGTCGTTGACGGCGACATCACCGTCGCCGACGACCATCACAGCGGCTTTTGTCCCGCTGTCGGTCGTGACGAGCACACGACTGTCGGAGTCGGCCTGGGCTTCGCTGGAGGCGTTCAGCCCGAGGGAGACGTACTGATCGTCTTCGGCGTCGACGACGAGCGTGCCGTGGCTGTGATCGTGTGCACTGATCGTCGCACCACTCTCGACCTGGACGTTGGCCGAGGCCTGTGCCGAGGCGTCCATCGAGAGGCCTGCACCCGCGAAGTCCGTCACGGTCTCGAGATCGCCACTTACACCCAGGCCGAGGTCGCTCTGGACCTGACTCTCGGACTGGACCTCGACTGACGAGAGGACTGTTTCGCCCTCCACTGCGTAGCCGACGAGCGCGCTGCTGTCGGTCCCGAAGGAAACGTGGCTTCCACTGTATGCCTCGACGTCACTGTTCGACGACGCCTGTGGGGGTGTGGCCCCACTGGCTGCGGCCATCGGCGCGAGGCTCGCGAGCAGTACGAGCGCCGCGAGCGCGATCGGTTGTCTTGACATGATTTGCGTCTGTGGCTCTCCTGTCCTATTTAAAAATCATTGTGCCAAATCCGTCCAAACGTTCCCCTGATCTGGGGGTGTCCCGCCCGTTGGAAGGGGTAGCACAATCCTCATGGCCCGTCGTGTCGCACCGTCTGGTATGGCCGAGTGTCCTTACTGTAGCGTCGCGGTCGACGACGACGATCGCTACTGTCCTCGATGCGGCGAGCGCCAGACCGACCTCAAGGCACGCGCGGGATTTCTCGATCCGGAAGTCGTCCAGTATCTCGACGGAGTGCGCAACGGCGCGCGGCCGTTTGACCCCGAGTCACCGTATCACGAGCAGTTCGAGACGGACGTGGCGGCTGCGGTAGCCGACTTCGCCCATCTCGCCGGTATCGATCTCGATCTCCACGAGGTGCTGGACCTCGACGGCGAGCCCGCCGAGACCGCCGCGGCCGACCCTGTCGAGGCCGACGCGACGGACCAGCAGCTACTCGGACTGGCGGTCCTTCTCGCGCTCGTCTCCGAAGCCTTCCCCGAGACTGGTGTCGACGAACTGCTGGCGAGCGCCTACGAACGCCGCGAGCGCTGATAGTGATTGCTGTAGCGATTTACCGGTAGACTGCACGCCGTGGAACACAGTTCCACGAGTGGTGGCGAACGCTTCGCGTTCGCTGCATCCCGGAAATCTTCGATTTCCGACGACCCTGTCTCGCTGCGCTCACGGCTGCGCCGTTCGCTGTCCGCGGTTCTCACTCCGTTCTGAACCGCGCTCCGCTCAGCAGGACGACGTGGTGCGGTCGATCCGGAACAGAGCTACAGGAATCACTATGACGGCCCCATCCTTTTCTCTCTGGGACATCTTGGGCTCTCTATGGGCCTCTTCGAGAATATCGGCCGCAAGGTCGAACGCTTCAAGCAGGACGCCACCGACACGGCCGAGGAGCCGACACACCGATGTATCGAGTGCGAACAGGAGTTTTTCACCGACTACGAACTCTGTCCCGACTGCGAGGGCGCGGTCGTCACCATCGACGGCGAGTGAGCACCACTGGCCGGACTACGGGGCGTCGTATCTGCAAGGCCAACACTGTACCGTTGTTTCGGACTTGCTGGAAACCCACGGGTCGTACAGTGGCGACCCGGAGCGGTGTGGTTCTGCCTCGCTCTCCCCACCGTCGACTGGAGACTCGGGATAGCAGGTACTCACGGAGTTGCATTCAGCGAAGCGCCCGGAGCGGGACTGAGAGAACGTATCGCGTTCGCGAGGGTCGAAAGACGCTACTGGCGTCTTTCGGGATTTGAACCTCGGGAAGACGGTCCACCTCGCTTCGCTCGGTGGCTGCGACTTCCCTGGTTCAAATCCGTCTATAACGTATTTGCGACTCACGATATTGTTCGTCGCAAAAGTACGCCCGGAGCGGGATTTGAACCCGCGTCACGACCGTGACAGGGTCGTATGATGGGCCACTACACCATCCGGGCTTG
>ENA-ORDC01000273-ORDC01000273.1-marine-metagenome-genome-assembly--contig:-NODE-273-length-55545-cov-13.834193_pt1 | contig 55545 bp, 48 predicted proteins | sample MGYA00237783_ERZ508515 | MGnify/ENA primary metagenome ERZ508515 (study PRJEB26186, sample SAMN06268792) | marine metagenome | isolation source: Eden Landing Ponds, San Francisco, CA, USA | place...
GCTCTGTGTTGTTTGGCTTTACCCCCTCAACGTAACCCACGACGTTGAGGCGGGGTAGGTCCATCCATCATGTCTACGGCACCTTCAGCTGGCCTTGCGCTTGCCGCCCTGGCCTCCGGATTTCTTCTTCTCCTGGGGCTCCCACCGGCCGTTGCGGTAGTAGGCCTGCCACCCGGTCGCCTTACCCTCCTTTTCAGATGCCACATACTGCTCCCTGGTCTTACGGCTGTAGCGCACCGTTGTCGGGTTCCCCTCCGGGTCACGCTCGGGCGCATCCAGTATGTAGGCGTACTTGGGATCCAGCTCCGCGGCATGTGGCTTGATCTCGCTCACCAGCGGCGGCCGCGTCTCGCGGTTCTTGGGAAACTGGCTGGCGGCCAGGAACAGGCCTGAGGCGCCATCCCTCAGTACATAGGTGTCGTCCACCTTCTGGCACTGAAGTTCCGGCATCGGGATCGGGTCCATCTTGGGCGGCGCCGGCTCCCCATTGCGCAGCAGTTTCCGGGTGTTCTTGCATTCCGAATTGGTGCAGTCGAAATACTTCCCGAAACGCCCGCTCTTGAGCTGCATCTCACTGCCACACTTGTCGCACTCCAGCGTCGGGCCCTCATAGCCCTTGATGCGGAAGCTGCCGTACTCCAGCTCCTGGCCATCACAGTCCGGGCTGTTACCGCACACGTGCAGCTTGCGGGTCTCATCGATCAGGTAGCTGTCCATGGCCGTGCCACATTTCGGGCAGCGGTGTTTCTCGCGCAGCAGGCGGGATTCACCCTCGCCGTCGTCATCCTCATCCGCGCTGACCGCCTCGTCACCGGGAATCAGGTTGATGGTCTTCTTGCAGCGCTCCTTGGGCGGCAGCGAGTAGCCGGAGCACCCCAGAAAGACCCCGGTGCTGGCAACACGGATCTGCATGTGCCGGCCGCAGTCCGGGCACTCGATGTCCGTGTCCGTGGGCGCGTTGGTGCGCATGCCACCGTCCGTGGACTCCGCCTGCTGGAGCTGCTTCGAGAAGCGCTCGTAGAATTCATTGAGAACCTGCTTCCAGTCCTCCCGGCCCTCGGCAACCTCGTCGAGTTCCTCCTCCATGCGTGCCGTGAAATCGTAATCCAGCAGGTTGGAGAAGGATTCGTTCAGCCGGTCCGTAACAATGTCCCCCAGCTTTTCCGCATAGAAACGCCGGTTCTCCAGGCGCACATAGCCGCGCTCCTGGATAGTCGAGATGATGGAGGCATAGGTTGAGGGCCGTCCGATCCCGCGCTTTTCAAGTTCCTTGACCAGCGACGCCTCAGTGTAGCGTGGCGTTGGCTTGGTAAAGTGCTGGCTCGGAGTCAGCTCGCTCAGGATCAGGCGGTCGCCTTCGGCAATATCCGGAAGCACCACATCCTGATCCTTCTTCCCGGAGGACGGCGCCACCTTCTGGAAACCATCAAACCGGATGATCCGGCCCCGGGTCTTCAGCTGATAATCCCCTGCGACCACGGTCACGGATGTGCTCAGGAACTCGGCGTCAGTCATCTGGCAGGCCACGAATTGGCGCCAGATCAGGTCGTAGAGCCGTTCGGCGTCCTTCTCCAGACCGCTGATGTCCTGGGCCCGGTGTTTGACGTCCGACGGTCGAATCGCTTCGTGCGCTTCCTGGGCCCCTTCACGGGACGTGTAATAGCGCGGCTTCTCGGGCAGGTAATCATCACCGAAACTGGCCTGGATATAACCGCGCGCGGACTGGATCGCATCCTGACTCAGGTTGGTCGAATCCGTCCGCATGTAGGTAATGTAGCCGGCCTCATACAGGCGCTGGGCCAGCGTCATGGTTTTCTTCACGCTGAAACCAAGGCGGTTACTTGCCGCCTGCTGCAGCGTGGACGTAATGAACGGGGCCGAGGGCCGGGATTTGGTGGGCTTGTCCTCGCGCTTGGCCACGCGGAAGGCCTGCTCATCCTCCGCCAGTGCCCTCAGGCGCTCAACATGCTCATTGCTCTGCTGCTCATTCGTGGGCCTGTAGGGCTTGTCGCCATACTTTGCCACCTCGAACGGAATGCCCACACTCTTCTGCTCAGGCGGTGTCAGCAGTGTATCCAGCTCCCAGTATTCCTCGGGTACAAAGGCGCGGATCTCACGCTCGCGCTCAACGATGAGCCGAACTGCCACGGACTGGACGCGCCCCGCGGAAAGACCACGCGCAATCTTGCTCCACAACAGCGGCGAGACCATATAGCCCACCACACGGTCCAGGAACCGGCGTGCCTGCTGTGCCTCAACCCGGTGAGTGTCCACGTCCGTGGGTTCGGAAAAGGCCCCCTGGATGGCACGCTTGGTGATCTCATTGAACACCACACGACGGTACTTATCGTCGTCACCGCCAATGGCCTCTTTCAGGTGCCAGGCAATGGCCTCCCCTTCGCGGTCAAGGTCCGTGGCCAGATAGACCGCATCGGCGTTGTTCGCCAGCCGCTGCAGTTCGCTGACCACCTTCTCCTTACCGGGGAGTATCTCGTAATGGGCTTCCCAATCGTTCTCCGGGTCCACGCCCATGCGCCGGATCAGCTGATCATGGGCCTTCTGCTGCTTGTAGCGGGCCTTGGTCTCGGGATCCATCTTGCGTGTCTCCGCAGCCTGGCGGGCACGCTCCTTGGGGTCCGTTTTACGGTTGCCGGAACCACTCACTGGAAGATCGCGGATATGTCCCACGCTGGACTTCACGATGTAGTCATCACCAAGGTACTTATTGATGGTCTTGGCCTTGGCGGGGGACTCCACGATTACCAGACTTTTACCCATAACAGCGAAATCTTCCTCAGAACAGTGTGGTGACCATGGCGCCGACCATGGACGTGGCGACAATATATAGGGATTGGGTCATGGCGGGTCAAGTGACCACAAACAAAAAGCCCGGCGCGTGGCCGGGCTCAAGAGGGCTTGGAAGCGGATCAGAGCCGCTCGAAGACGGTGGCCGTCCCCTGCCCCAGGCCGACACACATGGTGGCGACACCCAGGGTACCCTCGTTCTGCTGCATGACGTTCAGCAGCGTGGTGGAGATGCGGGAACCGGAGCAGCCCAGCGGGTGGCCAAGCGCGATGGCGCCGCCGTGCAGGTTCACCTTCTGGTCCATCTCGTCCAGCAGCTTGAGATCCTTCAGTACCGGCAGTGACTGCCCAGCGAAGGCTTCGTTCAGCTCCCAGAAGTCGATGTCCTCGACCTTCAGACCAGCCCGCTTCAGGGCCTTCTTGGTCGCCGGAACCGGGCCATAGCCCATGATGGCCGGATCCACGCCCGCCACAGCGGTCGCACGGACCTTGGCGATGGGCTTGAGGCCCAGTGCCTTGGCCTTCTCGTAGGACATTACCAGCATGCTGGAAGCACCGTCGGTCAACTGGGACGAGGTGCCCGCGGTGACTGTGCCATCCTTCGGATCAAACGCCGGTTTGAGCTCGGACAGGCCTTCCGCCGTGGTTTCCGGCCGGATGGTTTCGTCCTGCTCGATCAGCTTACGGTAACCGTTCTCATCGTGACCTTCGACGGGCACGATTTCATTATCAAACCCGCCGTTTTCACGGGCCTGCGAGGCACGCTGATGGGACCGTGCACCAAACTGGTCCTGCTGCTCCCGGGTAATGCCATGCATCTTGGCCAGCATTTCCGCAGTCAGGCCCATCATGTTGGACGCCTTGGCGGAATACTTGGATGACGCTGGGTTGTGATCAAAGCCGGACTCCATGGGAATGTGACCCATGTGCTCAACACCACCGATCACGAACACTTCCCCGTTCCCGGTCTGGACCGCCTGGCTGGCGGTATGCAGCGCACTCATGGAGGAGCCACACAGGCGGTTCACGGTCTGTGCCGCCGCCTCGTGGGGAATGCGGGTCATCAGCGACATCTGACGCGCGATGTTCAGGCCCTGCTCTTTGGTCTGGTTCACGCAGCCCCAGATGACATCCTCAACTTCCTTCGGGTCCAGTTTCGGATTGCGGTCAAACAGTGCTTCGACCAGCGCCGCGGACAGGTCCTCGGCGCGCACATTGCGGAAACAGCCATTCTTGGCACGGCCCATCGGCGTCCGCACGCAATCGACTATGACAACGTCTCTCGGATTAAGGCTCATAGATTTTCTCCGTTCGGAAATCTGTTCAACGATCAGCCATGGAACTTTTTGCCGGCCTTGGCCATTTCACGCATGCCATCGGTCGGGTGATAAAGCGGACCCAGGTCCTTGTACTTGTCTGCCATCTGGCAGAACGCGTCCAGGCCAATGTCGTCGATATAGCGCAGCGCACCACCACGGAAGGGCGGGAAGCCGATGCCATAGACCAGCCCCATGTCCGCCTCGGCGGCCGTACCCACGATGTTGTCTTCCAGGCACCGCACGGTCTCGATGCACAGCGGGATCATCATGCGCTCGATGATCTCGTCGTCGGTGAACTCCTGGCTGTTGTGAACAACCGGCTTGAGCAGATCATAGGTGGACTCATCCACAACCTTCTGCTGCTTGCCTTTCCTGTCCAGCTTGTACTGGTAGAAACCAACGTCCGACTTCTGCCCCAGCCGGTCCTTCTCGAACATCACATCGATGGCGCTCTTGTGCTCATCCTTCATGCGATCCGGGAAGCCTTCAGCCATGACTTCGTTGGCGTGCTTGGCCGTGTCCATGCCCACCACGTCCAGCAGGTAGGCCGGGCCCATGGGCCAGCCGAACTTCTCCATCACCTTGTCGACTTTCTGGAAGTCGGCGCCGTCGCGTACCAGGCGTGCAAAGCCGCCGAAGTACGGGAACAGGATCCGGTTAACCAGGAAGCCGGGGCAGTCGTTGACCACGATCGGGCTCTTGCCCATGGCACGGGCGTAGGCAACGGTAGTCGCGACCGCCTTGTCACTGGTCTTCTCGCCACGGATCACCTCAACCAGCGGCATCATGTGTACCGGGTTGAAGAAGTGCATGCCGCAGAAGTTCTCCGGGCGCTTGAGGTTCTTCGCCAGGCGGTCAATGGAGATGGTGGAGGTGTTGGAGGTAAGAATCTTGTCCTCGCCGATCACGTCCTCGGTCTCACGCAGTACCGAATCCTTGACCTTGGGGTTCTCGACCACGGCCTCGACCACCAGGTCCACATCACCGAAATCGCCATAATTCAGCGTCGGATGGATGTTGTTGAGCACATCACCCATCTGGTCGGCGCTCATCTTGCCCTTCTCGACGCGCTTGCTCAGCTGCTTCTTGGCCTCGTCGAGGCCCAGCTTGATACCGTCGCGGTTGATGTCCTTCATCATGATGGGCGTGCCCTTGAGCGCACTCTGGTACGCAATGCCACCACCCATGATGCCGGCACCGAGAACGGCCGCCATTTTCACCTGGTTAGCCTGCTTCTCGTAGTCCTTGGCCTTCTTCTTCAGATCCTGATCGTTCAGGAAGATCTGGACCAGGGAGGCCGCAGTGCCGGTCTTGGCCATCTTGGCGAAGCCTTTGGCCTCAACCTCAACCGCCTTGTCGCGGGTCATACCGGCATGCTTCTGCATGACCTTGACCGCTTCCACCGGTGACGGATAGTTGGGGCCGGACTGGCCGGCGACATAGCCCTTGGACGTCTCAAACACCATCATGCTTTCCATGGAGTTGAGCTTGAGCTTGCCGGTCTTCTCCTCGCGACGCGCCTGGTAGTCCAGCTTGCCGCTGTTGGCTTCCTTCAGGATATCAACGGCGGCATCCACCAGCTGGTCGGACTTCACCACCGCATCCACTGCGTGCGCCTTGAGCGCCTTGTCCGCTTTCTGCTCGCCACCCATGCAGATCCACTCGATGGCGTTGTCCGCACCGATGAGGCGGCTGAGGCGCACTGTGCCCCCGAAACCGGGGAAGATGCCGAGCTTGACTTCCGGCAGCCCGACTTTCGCCTTCTCGTCCATAACACGGAAGTCCGTGGACAGGCACATCTCGAAACCGCCGCCCAGTGCCTGACCGTTGATCGCGGTCACGGTCGGGAAAGGAAGGTCCTCAATGCTGTTGAAGATCCGGTTGGCCTTGAGGCTGTTGTTGACGAGGTCCTCTTCCGGGCCCGCGAACAGCTCGGTGAATTCCGTGATGTCCGCGCCCACAATGAAGGTGTCCTTGGAACTGGTAACCACCAGACCCTTGAGCTTCTTCTGCTTTTCGAGGGCCTCGGCCGCTTCGCCGAGCTCCCCGATGGTGAGCTGATTGAACTTATTGACAGACTCACCCGTCAGATCGAAGTCGAGCTGTGCAAAACCGCCTTCGATCTCTTTAACCGTGATGGCTTTACCTTCGTAAATCATCAACTGTTCTCCAGGTTGTGATTGGTACGTCGCTGGCCGTAGCGCGATCCAAATTCATACAGTCGTTTGAATCCGGCGCCAACGATGAAAAAAAACCGAGCGTTTGTCAATTTGTTTATTCACCGCCATCCTGCGACATGGCCCCCAGATGCGCCGCCCTGCGGATTGGAAGAATGTGAAAGCTTGCTACACTGTGGCCAGAATCCAGAACACAGACAACAAAGGCGGAGACCAACCCGACATGATGACAGGCACCCTTCGAACACGTCTGCTGACCAGCTTCCTTGCTCTGGCGCTTCTTGCGCTGGGCGCTCTGCCCGCCCACAGTCAGCAGGCGGACGGCAGCAGCGAGGCGGAAAACGAAACCGAAGCCATGGCGGAGCAGCTGCTTGACCGGATTCACCGCTTCCGTCTGCGCAACTTCATGGCCCTGAACGACTACTACAACTACAGCATGGACCCTGAGGAGGAACTGGTTTCCGAGATCAACGATAACATGGAACGCTCGGACGCCCTGCTCGGCGAGATCGGCGAACTGGCCGGCGAATCGCTCACCGGCTCCGAGCTCGAGGACCTGCGCGGCGCCTATGCGAGCTTCGAGGACCAGATGGACACCAACATCGAGGACGTGCGTGGTTCCGGTTACCCGGACCTGCGGCTGCTGTCGGACATGGCCAACCAGGCGCAGAACCTGAGCGTGCTGTCAGAAAAGCTCTATGACCAGGTGGCCGGCCAGGAGGCCACCCCTACCGTCACCGATCTGGAGCTCGCCCGGGAAGCCTCCATCACCATGGCCCTGATGGTCACCCGCTACTCAGCGCGCTCTTCCTCATCCGTCGCCCAGGTTTTCCAGGGTGCCGATTCAGAGCAGCCACTGGACGAACTGGCCAGGGAGTTTGAGGGCAGCCTGGAGAAGCTCCGCGAGCGTGTAGGAGACAACCAGCAGATCGATGCCACCCTGTCGGACGTCAACAGCAAATGGCGCTTCATCCGTGGCTCCTACATCGAATATGATGAACAGAACGTGGCGTTCGTGATCAACCGCTATTCCACCAGCATCATCGAGAGCCTGGAGCAGACCATTGAACGCCTCAAATCAGCCTGAAGACCCACGGAGGAACACCCACCATGAGTGACTATCAACGCATCCTGGTTGCCATCGACCTTACCGAAGAGGCACCGGAAGTGCTGGGCAAGGCGAAACGGCTGGCGGAGAGCAACGCCGCAACCCTGGATCTGCTGCATGTGGTGGAACCCGTGGGCTACGCCTATGGCGGCGATCTGCCCCTGGATCTCAGTGACCTGCAGCAGCAGCTTGAAGACAATGCACGCAGCAAGCTGGATGCTTATGGTGATGAGCACGGAGTTGGCCCCGACAACCGGCACGTGGTGGTTGGCCGGCCCGGCTCGGAAGTACGCCGGCAGGCAGAGGAACGGGGTTCCGACCTGATCGTGATCGGCAGCCATGGCCGTCACGGTATCCAGCTGTTGCTGGGCTCCACCGCCAACTCCGTACTGCACGGCTCGCCCTGCGACGTGCTGGCGGTGCGCATCGGCGGCTGATCAGCCGCTGGCCATCTCCTCCAGTTCCACCCAGCGCTCCATGGCGGACTCAAGTTCGGACTCCTGCTCCGAGAGTTCGCCAAGCGCCTTCTGGACCGTATCATTGTCCTGCTGATAGAAATCCGGCTCCGAGACCTGCTCGTGCAGCTCCGCGATACGTGCCTCCAGGTCCCGGATACGCTGTGGCAGCTGCTCCAGTTCCAGCTTGTATTTGTAGCTGAGCTTATTCCCTCCAGACCCTGAACCTGAGCCCGAGGTCGGCGCCGCGCGACTGCCCGAGGACTGGTTGCCCCCTGCACCGGAGTCGCTGCGGCGCCCGCTTCCACTTCCGGATACTGCCGGCTGTTCCGCCGGGAACTGACCGCCCTCACGGCGCCAGTCACTGAAGCCACCAATGGTCTCGTGCACACCACCAAGGCCGTCCAGAAACAGTACGCTCCCGGCGACATGGTCGAGGAATTCCCGGTCGTGGCTGATCACGATCACGGTCCCCTTGAACTCCACCAGCTGGGCTTCGAGAAGCTCGAGTGTATCCACGTCCAGGTCGTTGGTCGGCTCGTCGAGCACCAGGATATTGGCGGGCTGGCTGAACAGCTTCGCCAGCAGCAGACGCGCCCGCTCACCACCCGACAGCATCCGCACCTGGGTGCGTGCCCGCTCCGGTGTGAACAGGAAATCCTGCAGATAGCCCATGACATGACGGCTGCGCCCATTCACCTCAACGGTCTCACGCCCCTCACTGAGGTTCTCGAAGGCGGTCTTTTCCGGATCCAGTTTGCCGCGCAGCTGGTCGAAGTAGGCCACTTCCTGACGCGTGCCGCGGCGGATCTGGCCTTCGGTGGGCTCGAGATCGCCGAGAAGGAGCTTGAGCAGCGTTGTCTTGCCCGAGCCGTTCTCGCCGATCACGCCGATCTTGTCCCCCCGCAGCAGCATGAAATCCAGATTGTGGATCAGCGGCTGTTCCGAGTTCCAGGCAAAGCCGGCCTGCTGGGCCTCGGCGATCAGCTTACCGGAACGACCGGCATCCTCCACCTCGATCTTCGCCTTACCGGAGCGTTCACGGCGCTGGCGGCGCTCGGCCCGCATCGCCTCCAGCTCTTTCACCCGGCCCTGGTTACGGGTACGGCGGGCCTTCACCCCCTGACGGATCCAGCGCTCCTCCTGAGCCAGTTTGCGGTCAAACTCCGCACGCTGGCGCTCTTCATCCGCCAGTGCCTTATCCTTGGCGTCCAGGTACTGGTCATAGTTCCCCGGCCAGGACGTCAGTGCCCCGCGGTCCAGCTCGATGATACGGGTGGCCATGGCACGGATGAAGGCACGGTCGTGACTCACGAACAGAACCGCGCCCTGGAACTGGGCCAGCGCGCCTTCAAGCCACTGGATGGCGGGCACATCCAGATGGTTGGTGGGCTCATCAAGCAGCAGCAGATCGGGATCGGTAACCATGGCCTTTGCCAGCAGCACACGGCGCTGCCAGCCGCCCGAGAGCGTATCCAGCCGCGCCTCCGGGTTGATCCGGTACTGCTCCAGGACCGTGCGGATGCGTTGATCGTAGAGCCAGCCATCCAGTGCCTCGAGCCGTTCCTGGACCTGCTGCATCTGCTGCAGGTCATCCTCGTTGCTGGCGGTCATGGAAAGCTCATTGAACCGCTCCAGAAGCCGCCCTGTCTCCGGAAATGCCTGGGCCACCACCTGGTAGGCGGTCAGATCCCGCTTCTCGGGCAGTTCCTGGGGCAGCTCGGCCACCCGCATGCCCTCGGGCACGACAACCTGGCCGGCGTCCGGCTCCAGCTCGCCGGTCACCAGGCGCAGCAGTGTGGATTTCCCTTCACCGTTGCGCCCGAGCAGCGCCACGCGTTCGCCACGCTCAATGCGCAGATTCGCGCCGTCCAGAAGGGGTTGCATGCCAAAGGCGAGCTGGATGGAATCCAGTGTGAGAACGGTACTCATGAATTAGTGTCAGACACCTTGCGCAGATAGTTCTGAACAAGCTCCGCCAGTTCGTCAGGGCGGAACTTGGAAAGAAAGTCGTCACAGCCGACGCGGTCCACCATGGCCTGGTTGAAATCCCCGCTCAGCGAGGTATGCAGAGCCACATGCAGATGCTTCAGCCGTGAATCCTCACGGATCTCGGTGGTCAGGCGGTAGCCATCCATTTCGGGCATTTCGGCGTCGGTGATCACCATCAGAAGCTGGTCGATTTCGCCGTTCTGTGCCATGGCCTGCAGCCGTGCAAGCCCTTCGGCGCCATTGCCCGCAGTAACCACCTCGATACCAAGCTGCTCGATGGTATCACGCGCCTGGTTCAGCGCCACCGGGGAATCATCCACCACCAGGATCCGCTTGCCCTGAGCCGTGGCGATCACTTCGTCATCCACCAGTCCTTCGGAAAGCGAGGTTGTATAGGGCACGATCTCGGACAGCACCTTTTCCACATCAATGATCTCCACCAGCTTCTCCTCGTGGCGGGTGATCGCGGTCAGGTAATGCCCCCGCCCCGTGGTTTTCGGCGGTGATTCAATCTCTTCCCAGTTCATGTTCAGAATCCGCTCGACCCCGCCAATCAGAAACGCCTGGGTCCGGCGGTTGTACTCGGTGATGATCAGGCTTGCGTCGTCGCTGACCTCCTGGGGTTTCATGCCAATGGCCGCCCCCAGGTTGATCACCGGAACCGTGGTACCACGGAGATGGGTCACACCCTCCACGACCGGATGCCGTTGCGGGATCGCCGTGAGTTTCGGCATGCGGATGACTTCGCGGACCTTGAACACATTGATCGCAAACAGCTGGCGGCCATGAAGCCGGAACAACAGCAGTTCCAGCCGGTTGCGCCCAACCAGGCGCGTGCGCTGGTCCACGTTATCGAGCAGTCCTGCCATAGGAGCCTCCGAAGGGCAAGGAATTCTCCGCACAGTGTAGCTCAGTGAACGCAGCGGAGGGCCGGAAACACAGAAGCCCGGCACTGGGCCGGGCTTCTGAGGGGAATCTGGAGCGGGAAACGAGATTCGAACTCGCGACATCCACCTTGGCAAGGTGGTGCTCTACCAGCTGAGCTATTCCCGCCTTGTTTGTCGGGAGCTGCCTTGCCCCCAACAACGGCTGTGTATTGTACTCATGCGCAGCCGGGCGTCAATAGATCTTTTCAGATTATCCACCCGCAAAGGGTGTCCTGTTTCATTTCGAACCCCAGCCTTTCAGGCCTGAAGGCCGGACCGTTTCCCTCGCTGCCCTCACTGTCCACAGCCCGCTGTTTTCACAGATGAAGTCCGGTAACCGGAAAATGGCATGAAGCATGCGTACTGAAGACGCTGGATCAGTGGCGCAGGCGGCACAACAACCAGTATAACCGCTCCATTCATTCGCGACACGGGAACCACCATCATGAAACAGATCCGCCTCGGCTCATCATTCGGCACGGACAACCTTGAAGCCCACACCTGCGCTACCCCTACCCCAGGCCATGGCGAAGTGCTGATCCGGGTCAGGGCCGCATCGCTCAATTACCGCGACTGGGAGGTCATCAATGGCCAGTACCACACTGTCTACGGGCCTGGTCTGATCCCGCTCTCGGATGGCGCTGGCGAGGTTGTGGACACAGGGCCGGGTGTCAGCGCCTTCCGTGTCGGTGACCCTGTTATTGCCAGTTTCTGGCAGGGCTGGCACTCGGGGCCGCTGGCCGATTCACTACGCGCGGAAACACTCGGCGGTCCACTGGATGGCATGCTGAGCGAATACCGTGTACTGCCACAGCAGGGTCTGGTCAAAGCCCCGTCACATCTTGATTTCGCCCAGGCCGCCACCCTCCCCTGCGCCGGGGTCACCGCATGGCAGGCGCTGGTCACTGAAGGCAGCATCCGAGCGGGTGACCGGGTATTGGTACAGGGGACCGGTGGTGTCTCGATGTTTGCCCTCCAGATCGCGCGGATGCACGGTGCCCAGGCCATTGTCCTGTCCTCAAGCGATGCCAAGCTCGCACTCGCCCGGCACCATGGCGCCACAGCAACCATCAACTACCGCAGCACGCCGGATTGGGCTGATGCGGTCATCGCTGCGACGGACGGTCATGGAGTCGATCACATCCTCGAGGTGGGAGGCCCCGGCACCTTCGCCCAGTCACTCTCAGCCCTGGCCGTCGGCGGCCAGATCAATGTGATCGGGTACCTGGGCGGGAAACAGGGGCAGATCAACCCGCTACAGATCCTTCAGGCCCACGCCAGGGTGCGCGGTATCGCGGCGGGGCCTACCAGCACACTGGAGCACCTCTGCAACGCCATTGAGCACAACGCAGTCACACCGGTCATCGACCGTGAGTTCGACGGGATGGCGTATACGCAGGCCCTGAACCACCTGACCTCCGCCCAACACGTCGGCAAGATCGTACTGAACCTGTGAGCTACCCGGCCGATTCATACCAGCTCAGGGTTTTCGGCTCACTCAGGTGATCGCAGAACAGGTGGCCCACATCCGGCACCGCGTAGCAGCGGTCGCCGCGCCTGGGCTGGCGGGCATTGAACGCGCTGTGGGTGATGCCCACTTCCCAGAGTTCCTCGGACTCCCAGCCATCCGGCCTCAGCTCGACGCGCACCTCAGCGCCGATGACGTTGATCGCCTCGATCCGGAATGGCAGATGGGCATCCCGTGACGGCTCCTGGGTCAACCTCACTTCGTGAGGGCGCAGGTAGAGCTCAGCGTCATCGTCATCACAGCTCTCGGGCAGTCTCACCCAGGCCTCTCCCTGACGCAGTACGCCCCCGGAGATCGCGCCGGAAAGCGCGTTGACCTGCCCCAGAAAATTGAACACAAAGCGGCTGTCCGGTTGCGAATAGAGCGCCAGCGGCGAATCCACCTGCTCCACCCTCCCCTGACGCATCACAACGACCTGGTCGGAGAGCTCCAGCGCCTCCTCCTGGTCATGGGTGACGAACACACTGGTGAAATGCAGCTCGTCATGCAGCGAGCGCAGCCACCGCCGGAGCTCCTTGCGGACCTTCGCATCGAGGGCGCCAAAAGGCTCATCCAGCAGCAGGATCTCGGGGCGCTTGGCCATGGCCCTTGCCAAAGCAATACGCTGTTTCTGGCCACCCGAGAGCTGGGCGGGATAGCGCCCGGCCAGGTGATCGAGCTGGACCATTTCCAGCAGCTCACGTACCCGCCTGCGGATTTCCCGTTTCGAGGGGCGCTCGCGGCGCGGCATCACTTTCAGCCCGAAGGCCACATTCTCGGATACGGTCATATGGCGGAAGAGCGCATAGTGCTGGAACACGAAGCCAACACGCCGCTCACGCACATGCAGGCCTGTCACATCCTCGCCGCTGAACAGGATGCGCCCGCGGTCCGGGTTCTCAAGCCCGGCAATGCTGCGCAGCAGCGTGGTCTTGCCGGAGCCCGAAGGCCCCAGCAGCGCCGTGAGCTGACCGTCCGGAATCGCCAGGTCGATGTCGCGCAGCGCCTGGAACTGTCCGAAAGACTTGTTGATCCCGTCGATTTCGATCGTCATCAGAACTCCTCAGACCGACTCTGACGCCATTCCACAATGGTTTTGACGGCCAGCGTGATCAGTGCAATGCCAGCCAGCAGGGAAGCCGCGGTGAATGCCCCCACAATGTTGTAATCCTGGTACAGCAGCTCAACATGCAATGGCAGCGTGTTGGTCTCGCCACGAATGCTGCCGGAAACCACAGACACTGCCCCAAACTCACCAACGGCCCGGGCATTGGTGAGAATCACCCCGTAGAGCAGCGCCCAGCGGATGTTGGGCAGCGTGACACGCCGGAACAGCTGCCAGCCGCTGGCGCCCAGCACCACTGCAGCCTCCTCCTCATCCCGGCCCTGCTGCTGCATCAGGGGAATCAGTTCCCGGGCTACGAAGGGGCAGGTCACGAAAACCGTCACCATCACGATGCCGGGCCAGGCGAACATCAGCTCTACGTCATACTGCCCGAGCCACTGCCCTGCCCAGCCGTTGCTGCCGTAAAGCAGCAGATACAGCAGCCCGGCGACCACCGGCGACACCGCAAAGGGAATGTCGATCAGGGTTGCAAGCAGCCGGCGCCCGGGAAAGCTGAAGCGCGTCACCAGCCATGCCAGAAACACCCCAAACACAGTATTCAGCGGCACGGTCAGCAGCGCCACAAACAGGGTCAGACCGATGGCATGAAGCGTGTACTCATCCAGGATGTTGCCAATGTAGCCGGCCCACCCCTGGGCGAGAGCCTGGGTAAAGATCACCACCAGCGGCATGAACAGAAACAGGGCAGTCAGGACCACGGCCAGCCCGATCAGGATCCGGCGAATCACAGGTCCATCACCGACGCGGTGATGCTTCGCACTCATCCCCGACCTCCGTGCAGACGCTTCAGGTAACGCCCCTGCCAGACGTTGATGGCCAGCAGCAACAGCAGCGACACGCCCATGACAACCGACGCAATGGCGCTGGCCGCCGCGAAGTCATATTCCTCAAGGCGCACGAAGATCATCAGACTGATCACCTCGCTCACATAGGGGGAGTTGCCGGCAATGAACACAACGGCGCCATACTCGCCAAGGCTGCGCGCGAATGACAGACCACCTCCGGTCACCAGCGCCGGCCACAGCACCGGGAACAGAATGCGGCGGAATACAGTCCAGTCGGAGGCACCCAGGCTGACCGCCGCCTCCTCGTCCTCAGGCGGCAGTTCCTCCAGCACCGGCTGAACCGTGCGGACCACAAAGGGTACGCTGGTAAAGGCCATCGCCACCACAATCCCCAGCGGCGTATAGGCAACCTCGATGCCGAACTCCGCCAGGACGCGCCCGTACCAGCCGTTTTCCGAGAAAAGGGTCGCCAGGGTAATACCCGCCACCGCCGTCGGCAGAGCGAACGGCAGGTCCATGATGGCATCCAGAAGGCGCTTGCCCGGGAACTCATAGCGCACCAGCACCCAGGCCATCAGCAGACCAAATACGCAGTTGAACAGCGAGGCCGCAAGTGCCGCCAGAACAGTGACCTTGAAGGAGGCCACCACCCGTGGGTCGGTCACGACAAACCAGAACTGCTCCCAGCCCATGCCCGCGGTGTGGATCACCAGCCCGGAGATCGGCAGCAGCAGCACAAGACTGATGAAGAACAGCGTAACGCCGAGGCTCAGGCCGAACCCCGGCAGCACACGTCTGGAAACAGGCACGCCCGCGCGCCGCGGACGTACCGATTGGTCGGTGTCAGCCATGGATCAGACGGGTACTCCTAGCGGCGCTGAAGCTGATCCAGCTTGCCGCCACTGGAAAAATGCGTCTCCATGGCGTTCTGCCAGTCGCCGGCAATCTCCTGGATGGGCATCAGCTTCACGTCCGGGAACTGACCCGCCACTTCCTCTTTCACGGTCTCGTTGTGCACCCGGTAGTTGAAACCGGCGAGCATGCGCTGGGCCTCTTCGGAATAGAGGTGTTCCAGATAGGCTTTGGCGACTTTCTCATTGCCCTTCTTCTCAATGTTCTCATCGATCCAGGCAACCGGGAACTCGGCCAGGAAGCTCACCTCGGGAACCACTACCTGAAGGTTCTCCTCCGGGTTGAGCTCCGGGATGTTCATTGCCTCGGACTCGAACGTCATCAGCACATCCCCCAGACCACGCTCGACGAAGGTGGTGGTGGCGCTGCGGCCACCGGAGTCAAACACCTTCACATGGCCCAGAAGGTCACTCATGAAGCCATCGATCCGCTCCTGGTCATCCCCGAATTCATTCTGGGCATACCCCAGGGCGGCCAGATAGGAGTAGCGGCCATTGCCGGAAGTCTTGGGGTTCGGCATGATCAGTTCCACGTCCTCACGCACCAGATCATCCCAGTTCTCAATGTTCTTCGGATTCCCCTCGCGCACCACGAACGCCATGGTCGAGTAGTAGGGCGAGCTGTTGTTGGGCAGCCGTGATGCCCAGTCTTCCGGGATCAGATTGCCGCGCTCAGCGAGAATGTTCACGTCGGTGACCTGATTGTAGGTCACCACATCCGCATCCATGCCCTGCAGAATCGAACGGGCCTGCTTGGACGAACCGGAATGCGACTGCTTGATGCTGACCGTCTCGCCGGTTTTCTCTTCCCAGTGCTCAGCAAAGAGCTTGTTGTACTCAGCGAAGAGTTCACGGGCGATGTCGTAGGAGGAGTTCAGAAGCTCCCGGTCCTGAGCAGAGGCGGGGCCAGCCAGCAGAAGCGCCATCGCCAGCACACTGAACCACAGCCCCAAACGGGCCTTCAGGGTCACTACGGAATCATTGGGCATCGTCGGAAAACTCCCGGTTAGTCCTGAAAAGGATATTCACAAAAGGTATATTGAGCGGCTTAATTCAGCGCGCAAAGAATAAGCGACAGCACATCAATCAACAATGGCCTGCATAGACGATTTTCGATTTTCATTGGAACCGGCGGTTATAGGGCTGCCTGCTGCCGCCACCGTCTACTGGCCAAAGGTGGCGCCCCCTTCCAGGAACGCCACTTCGGCAGCCGTGCTCCGGCGGCCCAGTACCTGGTTGCGGTGCGGGAAACGCCCGAAACGCTCGACGATCTGCGCGTGTTCACATGCACTCCGGTGGAACGCGCTCAGCACATCCCGCAGACGCCCCTCCGCGGTTTTCTCCAGCTGCTCATAGAGTGCAACCCCCTCGCGCTGGATCTCACGGTTCTCGGCGTGCTGGTACGGCATATAGAAAAACGCCCGCTGGATGCGGGGGAGCGCGAGCTCACGCCCCTGGGCCACACCTTCACGTGCCAGACGCTGCGCCAAGGGATCATTACGGAATGCCATGGCGGTACGGCGGTAGATGTTGCGTGAGAACTGATCCAGGAGCAGGATCTCGGCAAGGGCGCCACCGGGCTCGTTACGCCAGTGATCGAGCCCTTCCTCGGAAGCCAGCAGGACCATGGAGGAGAAACGCCGCCGCATGGCCCGGTCGAAACGCCGGCTCTCGGTGAACCACTGTTCACGGTACGCTTTGCCGGGCACCCCTTCGTCATCCAGGGGACCGAACCAGAAATCCAGAATATAGGGCCATTCGAACATAACAGGAGGATATCAACGTACAGCAGGCGCGGCTATGCGGGAATCGTGAACCTTTTCCTGGCCTGCCGCCCCTGCCGATGCCACCATTGAGACCGGTTCAGCATGGATTGAACCTCAGCGGGAGTACCCTATGAACCAGCACATCCTGATCACCGGCGGCACCGGCTTCATTGGTCAGCTGCTCTGCCATCAGCTCCACTACGAAGGCCGCAGCCTGACGGTACTGAGCCGGCGCGATGACGCCGAAGTCCAGCGCCTTTGCGGCCGCGTCCAGGTGATACACAGCCTGGACGAAGTGCCGAACATCCCAACCATTGATGCCGTGATCAATCTCGCGGGTGAAGGCATCGCCGAGAAACGCTGGACGCAGAAGCGCAAACAGACCCTCTGGGACAGCCGCATCGCCTTTACGGATGAGCTGGTGTCACAGCTGCAGCGCCGCGCTGCCCTCCCAGAAGCCATGATTTCAGGGTCTGCCGTGGGCTACTACGGGGACCAGGGCGAAGCGGATGTCACCGAGGCCACGGAACCCCGTGACGAGTTCACTCACCGCCTCTGTGCTGCATGGGAAGCATCCGCCACTCGCCTGAGCGGTGATACCCGGGTCTGTCTGTCGCGTACCGGGCTTGTCATCGGCCGTGACGGTGGCTTCCTGCAGCAGATGCTGCCCCTGTTCCGCCTTGGACTGGGCGGGCGCCTTGGCAATGGCCGCCAGTACATGCCGTGGATCCACCGGCAGGACATGGTTCAGGGGCTGATCCACCTGCTTGATTCGCCCGAGCTCAGTGGCGCCTTCAACCTGACCGCGCCGGAACCCGTAACCAATGCCGAGTTCACCCGGGCGCTGGCACAGGTCCTGAATCGCCCCGCCTGCCTTCCGGTACCACCGGTGGCGCTCAGGCTGGCACTCGGGGAGATGGCGCGCCTGTTGCTTACTGGCCAGAAAGCACGGCCGGCGCGGCTGCTGGAATCCGGGTTCGTGTTCCAGTATCCCAGTGTGGAACAGGCGCTGACCGAGGCCGTGGGATGACCCGTGCGGGCCGGCTCATACTGGTGGGGCTGCTGGTCGCCCTCGCCCTGCCGGCCACCGCGGAGCGCGCGAACAGCGGAACGGCCTTCGACGGAGCCAGCTATCAGGCCTGCGGCCTGATCGCAAGCCAGTACATCACCTCCGTGCAGCTCATGGAGCAGGGCCTGTCCCCTTCCATTCTGAGGGATACCCTGCCCGGGCTGAGCGATGCCGGTGCCCGGCGTATAGATCAGCTGCACAGGGCCCTGGATGAGGGCGGCCCGGCCGGCACCTACTCCAACATCCATGCCCGCTTTGCCCGCTGCGCCCGCCAGGTGCATGAGGCACGCGGGGCGCCCGAGCCCGGAACACGGGAAGACCTGTTCTACCGCTGTGCCGGTGAGAACAAGATCCGTTATGAAATCGCCCTGGCCGCCTTCGCCGGTGGAGCGCTGGAGGAGGTGCGCGAACAGCTGTCACCCCGCCACAGGCCGGTCGCGGAGGCCCTGTTCCAGCGCTACCGGGAGACGGATGCGGCAACGGTACTACGCGGGATCGGAACAACCTTCAAGGCCTGCCTCCGGGGCCCGGCTACCCAATCCGACTCAGATAACGGTTGACAGCCCGCGCTGGCTTCCCTAAAGTGCGCATCCTGTAACGCATTGGCGTCACGTCCCGTTCGTCTAGTGGTTAGGACACTGCCCTTTCACGGCAGTAACAGGGGTTCGAGTCCCCTACGGGACGCCATTTTTTCCCTCCTTTTTGTTACTCCCTTCTCAGTCACACCGTCCGCAGCCACACCGGCTCAGGCGACGACCCATGCCCTTACTGCTATAGTATTAACGTCCGGCAACCCAACCCCGACCAAACCGGAGTCGAGCCGCCGCCCCATGCATAATCCCCTGTCCTGGTCCCGGAGTCCCATTATCCGTTCGCCCCTCTCTCTGCGACTGTTGGGGCTGATCGTGCTGTGCAGCTCGATTTTCACGCTGGTTGCCGCGGCGGTACAGATCTGGGTCAGCTATCGCTCGGATGTCGCCAGCATCGAACAGCGTCTCAGCGTAATCGAAACAGGCTATCGCAACAGCCTCGCGAGCAGTGCCTGGGCCATCGACCAGGAGCTGATCAAGGTGCAGCTGGAAGGCATTACCAGCCTGCCGGACATTGCCCATGCAAAGGTTGAAATGGAGCCTGACGGTGTCATCCGCGCAGGGAGCCTTCCGGAGAACAACAGCACGGCGACCCACGAATTCGAGCTCGATCATAACGGCGAAAACCTCGGGCATGTGACCGTCACCGCCAGCCTAAAAGGGGCCTGGGCGAACCTCAGGCGCAACGTTCGTGTCATCCTTGCCACCCAGTCGCTGCGCACCTTTTTCCTGTCACTGCTCCTGCTTTGGATCTTCCACTATTTTGTGGCACGCCACCTCACCACCATGGCGAACTACGCTCGCCGGTTCACGCTGCAGAATCTGGACGAACCCCTGTTACTGGACCGGCATTCCCGACCCTCCCGGCGCCAGGATGAGCTTGACCATGTCACCGAAGCCATCAACAGCATGCGCGAACGCATGCGCGAGGACCTGGAGCGCCAGAAAGCGGACGAGGCGGAAATCCGCAAGCTCTCCCTGGCCCTGGAACAGAGCCCGTCATCGGTGATCATCTGCGACCGCGCCTGGCAGATTGAATACGCCAACAACAAGTTCCTGCAGCTCACCGGCCTGCGTATGGAGGAGGTTATCGACCACCATCCGGCCTTCCTCACCGCGGATACCCTCAGTGAGGAGGAAAACCGTGAGCTGTGGAACAACGTCCGTCTGCAGGTCCAGCGGGTAGGCGTCTGGCAGGGCGAGATGCAGCGCACGCGGGACAACGGCGAACGTTTCTGGGAACAGGTGGTGGTGACCCCCATCCGCAATACCGACGAGCACCCGTCCCATTACCTGATCCTCGGCGAGGACATCAGCATCCGCAAACGCTACGAACAGCAGCTCCTGCGCCAGGCCAACTACGACATCCTCACAGGCCTGCCCAACCGGATGCTGGCGCTCGACCGCCTCAAGCTGGCCCTGGCACAGGCGCGGCGTGACCAGACCATGGTGGGCGTCATGTTCCTGGACCTGGACAACTTCAAACACGTCAATGACACCATGGGCCACGATGCCGGCGACAACATGCTCATTGAGGCCTCGCGCCGGATCTCCGCCTGTCTGCGCGGCACCAGCACCGTTGCCCGTCTCGGTGGCGACGAGTTCCTGATCATCCTGCCCACCCTGGCCTCCCCCGGGGCCACTGAACAGGTAGCTGAACGTATCCTCCAGACCTTCGTGCCACCGTTCCATATCGCCGGTCAGGAAGTGTTTGTAAGTACCAGCATTGGTATCGCCATCTATCCCGGTGACGGGGAGAACAGCACCAACCTGCTGCAGAACGCGGATGCGGCGATGTACGAGGCCAAGAACCGGGGCAAGAGCGCCTTCCAGCGCTTCGCGCCGGAGATGAAGGAAGTCTCCCAGGAACGACTCCAGACGGAGAGCCTGCTCCGGCGGGCACTGGAAATGCAGGAATTCGAGCTGCGCTTCCAGCCCATACTGCGGCTCGGGGACAGCCGCATCATGGGCGCTGAGGCCCTGTTGCGCTGGAATAACCCCACCCTCGGCATGGTGCCCCCGGACCGTTTCATTCCGCTGGCCGAGGAAACCGGGCTCATCATCACCATCGGCCGTTGGGTGATCCGTGAGGCATGCCGGACGGTCAGCCGCTGGCAGAAGCAGACGGGGGACCCTGTGATCATGGCGGTGAACGTGTCGCCCCGCCAGTTCCGGGATCCGCATTTCGTGGAAACGGTCAGTGCCGCGTTGCAGGAAACCGGCCTGGAAGGCCAGTATCTTGAACTGGAGATCACCGAGCGGCTGATCCTGGACAACAACCTGGAAACGGACCGCGTGCTCCGCGACCTCGACGAAATGGGGGTGCGCCTGTCGGTGGATGACTTCGGAACCGGTTACTCCGCCCTGGGCTATCTCAAGAATTACCCCTTCGATACGCTCAAGATCGACAAATCCTTCGTGGGCGACCTGAACCGTGACTCCGACGATACCGCGCTGGTGAGCGCCATCATCAACATGGCCCACAGCCTGGGGCTGAAGGTGGTCGCCGAAGGCGTTGAATACCAGGACCAGCTGGAATTCCTCAGTACGGAACGCTGCGACTACGCCCAGGGCTTCCTGTTCACCCACCCGCTCAATGAGCGCGAGTTCCTGCTCTGGTGCAGCGACCACATGGACGGTTAGGATGCCGGCATGGATCAACAGCACCTGCTCATTATCAATGCTGGCAGTTCGTCTCTGAAACTGACACTGGCAACCGCGCCCGACTACCGCATCCTGGCCGCCTTCCTGGCGGAGCGGCTGGGAACGGACAACCCAACCCTGAACCAGAAGGCACCACAGAGCGCCAGTGAGTCCCTCGCCACCGGCAGCGGCCACCATGAGGCGCTGGAGGCCTGCCTGGGACGCCTGAATGGACAGGGCCTGCTCACCCGGGAACCGGACGCTGTGGGCCACCGTGTGGTGCATGGCGGCGAGGCCTTCACGGATTCGGCATTGATCGACGATCAGGTCACCGCGGCCATTGATGCCTGCAGCACACTCGCACCGCTTCACAACCCGGCCAACCTTGCCGGCATCCGCGCCACGCAGGCCCTGTATCCCGACTGCCTCCAGGTGGCTGTGTTCGACACCGCCTTCCACCAATCACTGCCGGAGGCGGCGTATCATTACGCCGTGCCAAGGGCCCTCTACCGGGATCACGGGGTGCGCCGCTACGGCTTCCACGGCACCAGCCACCGCTGGATCCTGCAACAGGCCGCGGGCTGGCTGGAGCAGCCGCCTGAGCGCACGTCCATAATCTCGGCCCACCTGGGCAATGGCTGCAGTGTCACCGCTGTCCGGGATGGCCTGAGCGTGGACACCAGCATGGGCCTGACGCCCCTGGAGGGTCTGGTCATGGGAACCCGCAGCGGCGACGTTGATCCCGGCCTGTTCGACTTCCTGCTGCGTCGAGGTTACAGCGCCGAGGCCATACACGACATGCTCAACCGTGAGAGTGGTCTGCTCGGACTTTCCGGCGTCAGCCACGACATGCGAACCCTCACAGAGGCAGCCGAAGACGGCCATGAACAGGCCGATCTGGCCGTCAACGTTTTCTGCTTCCGGCTGGCACGCTACATCGGTGCCATGATGGCCTCACTGGAACGGCTGGACGCGGTGGTCTTCACCGGGGGCATCGGCGAAAACAGCCCCCTGGTGCGGCAACGGACACTGGCACACCTCGGCATTTTCGGACTGACACTGGATGGGGAATCCAATCGCCACCCGGGGCCGGCTGAGGCCGCCGGCATCCACGCTTCTGGTACGCCGCCGGTACTGGTGATCCCCACGGACGAGGAACAGATGATCGCCCTCGACACACATCGCCTGACCACCGGGAAAAGGAGCGCCTGATGGCCCAGAACCTGTTCATTGCCCCGACCGACCTCCACTCCGGGCTCACTTCCGTATGCCTGGGCCTGGTGCGGTCACTGGACCGCCTGGGGCTGCGCGTGGGCTTCTTCAAACCGGTAGCCCAGAGCGCCATGGGCGAGGATTCCGACGCCTCCGTCCATTTCATCCGTGCCCGCACCAACCTTGAGCCCTCCACGCCGGTGTCCCTGCGTCACGCTCAGGAACGGATCAATCAGGGCCGTTCCGGCGAACTCATGGAGGACATCGTCAGCCGCTATCACGAATCCTGCGAGGACTGCGACGTAGTGATCGTTGAGGGGCTGGTGCCGGACAGCCAGGAGAGCTACACCCAGCGGCTGAATGTGGAAATGGCCCGCAACCTGGACGCACAGGTGATCCTGGTAAGCGCCCCGGGCGAACGTGGGCCCGGGGAACTGGGCGAACGCCTGACCTTTACCAGCCGCATCTTCTCTGAATCCGGATCGACGCCGGTGATTGGCGCCATCCTGAACCGACTGGGCGAGCCCACCGGTCACAGACTGCCGCTGGCCACCGACGACACGGAACCGGATCCGGTGCCCGACTGGGCCAGCGAATGCCCGCCACTCCGGGACGGCCACCTGAGACTCATTGGTGCCATTCCCTGGCGCCCGCAACTGGTGGAACCCCGGGTCAGCGACATAGCCCGGGAACTGGACGCCGCCCGCCTGCACGGTGGCGACATGGACCAGCGCCGGGTGCGCCGCGTCAGCATCGCTTCCCGCACCATTCCCAACATGGTGAACACACTCAGGCCGGGCACGCTGCTGGTCACCCCCGGTGACCGTGAAGACATCATCGTCGCGGCCGCTCTGGCGGCACTCTCAGGCATTCCCCTGGCAGGGATGGTCCTGACGGGCGGACTCAGGCCCAGTGACCAGACCCTGACTTTCTGCCGTTCGGCGCTGGAAACCGGCCTGCCGATCATGACCTCCACCATGGATACCTATCACACCACCCACTGCCTGGCGTCCATGAGTATTGCCGTTCCCGTGGATGACACCGAGCGCATTGAAAAGGTCATGGAGACAACAGCCGAGGCCATCGATGCCGAGTGGCTGCGCGACCAGTTGGCGGTGGACCGTGAGCCCCGTCTGTCACCACCAGCGTTCCGCTATCTTCTGACCCGTCGTGCCCGCGAGGCCGGCAAGCGCATCATCCTGCCAGAGGGCGATGAACCGAGAACGCTGCAGGCCGCCGCGCGCTGCCAGGAAAAGGGCATTGCCGAATGTGTGCTGGTGGGCAAGCCCGACCACATCCATTCAGTGGCCCATTCCCGGGACATCACCCTGCCCGACAGCATCCGCATCATCGACCCGGACGAGGTCCGTGACAGCTATGTGGACAGCATGGTCGAGCTGCGCCGGCACAAGGGCATGAAGCCCGACATGGCCCGCGCACTGCTGGAGGACAACGTGATGCTGGCCACCCTGATGGTGGCCCTGGACGAGATGGACGGGCTCGTATCCGGCGCGGTGCACACAACCGCCAACACCATCCGCCCTGCCCTGCAGCTGATCAAGACCCACCAGGCGGCGCGGATCGTCTCCTCAGTGTTCTTCATGTGCCTGCCCGACCAGGTGCGGGTCTACGGCGACTGTGCCGTGAATCCAGACCCCGACGCTGAGGAGCTGGCGGACATCGCCATCCAGAGTGCCGACTCCGCAACAACGTTCGGGATCACCCCCCGGGTGGCCATGATCAGCTACAGCACGGGCAGTTCCGGCAGCGGGGATGATGTGGAGAAAGTGCGTCAGGCCACCACCCTCGCCGGCGAGCGCCGCCCGGAACTGCTGATCGACGGCCCACTGCAGTACGACGCCGCCGCTATTGAAAGTGTCGCCCGCAGCAAGGCCCCGGACAGCCCAGTGGCGGGCCGCGCCACCGTCTTCGTATTCCCGGACCTGAACACCGGCAACACCACCTACAAGGCGGTACAGCGCAGCGCCAACGTGGTGAGTATCGGCCCCATGCTGCAGGGCCTGCGTAAGCCGGTGAACGATCTCTCAAGGGGAGCCATGGTGGAGGACATCGTCTTCACCATCGCACTGACGGCGATACAGGCGAAACAGGTGGAGGATCAGGGGCTGGCCTGAAGCGCGTCAGCCCCGTTTCTTGCGGCGCTTGCTCTGCTTCTCGTTCTTCTTGACGTGCTGCATCAGGCGCGCTTTCTTCTGCTTCTGGCGCTTGTTGAGCGTGTTCTTGCGGCCCTCGAAGGGGTTATCCGGCGCACGGAACTCAAAGCGGATGGGCGTAGCCTCGACCTTCAGAACCCGACGGTAGGTATTCTCCAGGTACCGCTGGTAATCCCTGGGCACGGCATCCGCCTGGGTCCCGTGGACCACGATCCGCGGCGGACAGGACCCACCCTGGTGGGCATAGCGCAGCTTGATGCGGTGGCCCCGCACAATGGGCGGCGGATGCTGGGTAACGGCATCCTGCAGAATGCGGGTCAGATGATTGGTGGACCACTTGGCCATGGCGGAGTCGTAGCCCGCATCGATGGAGTCGTAGAGATCCCCCACACCTGTGCCGTGCAGGGCCGAGATGAAGTGCATCCGGGCGTAGTCCAGAAAACCCAGCCGCCACTTCAGGTGCTCCTTCAGCCAGCGCCGGTCCTCGGGATCCATGCCATCCCACTTGTTGACCGCCACCACCACGGCACGACCGGCATCCAGGGCAAAACCGATCAGGTGCATGTCCTGGTCCACGAGTCCTTCACGGGCATCGATCATCGCGATCACCACATGGGCTTGCTCGATGGACTGGAGTGTTTTCACCACCGAGAACTTCTCGACCTTCTCCTTGACCTGGCGCCGGCGGCGCACACCAGCGGTATCGATCAGGGTGTAGTCGCGATCCCGGCGGCTGAAGGGGACCCGGATGCTGTCCCGTGTGGTGCCGGGTTCGTCATAGACCACAACCCGATCCTCGCCGAGGATGCGATTGACCAGCGTGGACTTGCCCACGTTCGGCCGGCCGATGATCCCGACCTGGATGCGCCCGTCCTCTTCCGCCTCTTCGGCCTCCTCTTCCAGGGCTTCGGCATCGCCAAGCACATCGTCCAGGAGACGGCGGATGCCCCGGTTATGGGCGGCGGAAATCCGGTGAAGGGGATCAAAACCAAGGCCGTGGAACTCCGCGGACGCCTGATCCTCATCCTGGCCGTCGGTCTTGTTGACGACCAGGTGCGCCGCCACGCCCTGCCGGCGGAGCCGGTCGATGATGTACTCGTCACCGGGAGTGAGCCCGGCACGGCCATCGACCACCAGCAGGACCTCGTCGGCCTCCTCAATGGCCGCCTCGGCCTGGTCCGCCATGAGCTGGTCCACGCCCTCGTCGTCACCGGCAAGGCCACCGGTATCAATGGCGATGAAGCGGTGCCCATGGTGGCGGCCCTCGCCGTACTGGCGATCCCGGGTCAGGCCCGAGAAGTCGGCCACCAGGGCATCCCGACTGCGTGTAAGCTGGTTGAACAGCGTGGACTTGCCCACATTGGGGCGGCCGACAACGGCGATTACGGGCGTCATGGACTTCAGCGGTCACCTTCCCGTACGTGGTAGGAGGCCAGCCAGCCCCCGTTGCCGAACACTATCACACGGTCACGGAAGCGGATGGGATCCGAACGCAGGCCTTCGTCGTCCACGAGAACACGGCTATCAATGGTGCCGTCGGTGGCATCAACCGCATAGAGATAGCCTTCGAAATCCCCGACTACGGCATGGTTGCCGAGCGCCACGGGTGCCGTCGGCTGACGCCAGGCCAGCTCACGGTGGCGCCAGAGTTCACTGCGGGAAGCACGTTCAAAACCCACCAGGGTCCCGTCGGCACCGGCAGCCACAACCTGCTCCTCCGTGACGGCGGGCGCCTCCAGACTGGACAGCTCACGGCTCCAGCGTTCCTCGCCGGAGCGCAGCTCCAGTGCCGTGACACTGCCCTGATAGGCGCTCACATAGACCGTATCGTCAACCACATGGGGCGAGGAATCCACGTCCACCAACCGCTCCAGCTCGGTTCTGCCTGCCGGCTGAGCCAGTCTCTGCTCCCATTGGACGGCGCCACTGTTCACATCCAGCGCCACCACCCGACCGTTGTCAAAGCCGGCGATGACACGGCTGCCATCGATCCAGAGCGTGGCATTGCCGCGGAAGCTGAGCACCGGCATGTTGCTGTCGTACTGCCAGCGCCGGTTGCCATTCGACTGGCTGAACGCCAGAAGCTCGCCGTCGATGGTCTGCACGACCACATAGCGCCCGTTACTCTGCGGCGGCACCAGGGCTTCGTTGGGCAGCGAGGTGCGCCACTGCTCCTTCCCTTCATGGGAGAGAGCGATCAGCTCACCATTGCGGGTCACGACATAGAGATGATCCGCGTCCACGCCCACACCGCCAAGAAGGCGCTCATCCAGCTTTTCCCACCAGTCACGACGGCCATTGCGGGCGTTATAGGCCGTTATGTAGCCGTTCTGGGTGGCGGCGTAGACCGTTTCCTCGTGAATCCCGGGGGACAGGAAAAGGTACTGGCCGTCCATTCCCTCCCCGACACGCCGGCTCCAGATCTCGCGGATCTCAGCGTCGCCACTGACCCCGGGGACGGGAGCTGGCTGTTCCCGGGGTTTGGAACTGCTGCACCCGGCAAGCACCGCGCCGGCCAGAATGCAGGTCGTCAGGCAGCGCCACGCTGCGGCAGGTGCCCGCATCAACCCTCCTCCATTACGGCAAGGTCACTGAGCTTGATTTCAAGCAGGCGATCATTCACATCCTCACCATGCGACTCGCGCGCTGCCTGATAGGCCTCACGCGCCGCGTCCTCATTCCCCGCAGCATGGTGAGCATCACCTCTGAGTTCATGGAACAGGGGAGCGAATTCCCCGGCATCCTCAAGGCCTTCCAGTGTCGCGATCGCGCCCTCAGCCTCGCCGCTGGCCAGCTGAGCCCTGGCCAGGCGCAGACGGATCACCCGCGGCAGCGGTTGACCCCCTGCCTGCTCCAGCGCCCATTCCAGTTCCTCAACAGCGTCCTCCGCGCGGGATTCCTCCATATAGACGCTGGCCGCAACCATGGCAGAGAACACCGTATAGGGGCTGTCCGGCTGGCTGTCCTTAAGATTGTCCAGAGCGTACTCCATGGTGGAAAGCCGCTCCTCAGTCTCCTTATCCGACTGCAGTGTGCTGATCACGCTGTCAAAACCCTGGCGGGCTTCCGCGCGGGCCGAGGCTTCACGCGCCTCCCAGTACTGCCAGCCAGCTATACCCAGAACCACGATGGCAATGCCCATCAGCACGCTGGAACCGTTCTGCTTCCACCAGCGCTTGAACGCTTCCCACTGTTCGTCTTCTTCGGCCACTTTCTTATTCTCCCTGTTCGTTCGCTTTGTCACCGAGGTGGGCCTGACAGGCGGCTACCAGCTCGGACTGCGCAATCCGCTGCTGCTCGGTGTTTGCCAGGTTCTTCACGCTGACCTCACCGGCCGCGACTTCATCCGCACCCAGGATCACGGCCAGCTGTGCACCGGAGGCGTCGGCTTTCTTCATACGGCTCTTGAAACCGCCACCACCGCAGTGGCTGACCACCCGGTGCGCCGGCAGTGCATCCCGCAGGCGCTCCGCAAGGCCGAATGCCTGGCCGGAGAGGCTGTCATCCATGCCCATGACATAGATATCCGCATTGCCGTTGACCCATTCCGGGATCAGCCCTTCGGTCTCGAGCAGCAGGATCAGCCGTTCCATTCCCATGGCAAACCCGATCGCGGGCGTCGAGCGCCCACCGAGCTGCTCCACCAGACCATCGTACCGGCCCCCGGCACAGACCGTGCCCTGGGCCCCCAGCGCGTCGGTGACCCACTCGAACACGGTTTTACCATAGTAGTCCAGCCCCCGGACCAGGCCGGAATTCACGCTGTAGGCAAGGCCGGCTGCATCCAGACGCTCACACAGCACCCGGAAATGCTCGCGGCTTTCTTCCCCGATATAGTCGGCCAATACCGGGGCATCCTCGAGGATGCGCTGGGTTTCAGCCACTTTCGAGTCGAGAATCCGTAACGGGTTTTCGGCGAGACGCCGCTGGCTGTCCTCGTCCAGTCGATCACGATGGCCCTCAAGATAGGCGGTGAGCGCCTCGCGGTAGCGCTGCCGGTCCTCAGCGGTGCCCAGGGAGTTGATCTCCAGGCGCACCTGACCCGCCAAGCCCAGTGCCCGCCAGATGCGGGCGGTCATCAGAAGCAGCTCGGCGTCAATATCCGGCCCTTCCATCCCGAAGGCTTCCACGCCGATCTGGTGGAACTGGCGGTAACGTCCCTTCTGGGGCCGCTCGTGGCGGAACATGGGGCCGGTGTACCAGAGGCGCTGCTGCTGGTTGAACAGCAGACCGTGCTGCTCCGCTGCCCGGACACAGCCGGCGGTCCCCTCTGGTCTCAGGGTCAGGCTGTCGCCATTGCGGTCCTCAAAGGTGTACATCTCCTTTTCGACGATGTCGGTCACCTCGCCGATGGACCGGCTGAACAGCTCGGTTTTCTCCACGATGGGCATCCGGATCTCGCGATACCCATAGGCGCTGAGCACACCACCCAGAGTGCGCTCCACATACTGCCAGACCGGTGACTGGTCCGGCAGTATGTCATTCATTCCACGAATTGCCTGTATTCTGGCCAAGGTTCTCCCCTGTTCGGTCGCGTGGTTGCCCGCCCGCGATCAGCCCTTGGCGATGATGGCGTCTTCTTCCGCCTTCTTGCGCGCCGCCCGCTCACGGATCTCGCGCTCCAGGTCATCCACCAGGGAGGCCTTGTCGATCTTGCGATCCTTGTCCCCGTCCTGGTACATCAGGTGCTGGGGAGTGCCGCCGGTGATGCCGATGTCCGCTTCCTTTGCCTCACCTGGCCCGTTCACGATGCAGCCAATCACGGCCACATCCATGGAGGTGTTCACATCCTCCAGACGGGATTCCAGCTCATTCATGGTGCCGATCACATCAAAGTTCTGGCGCGAGCAACTCGGGCAGGCGATGAAGTTGATCCCGCGCGTGCGCAGGCGCAGACTCTTGAGGATATCAAAGCCAACCTTGATCTCCTCTACCGGGTCCGCCGCCAGCGAGATGCGGATGGTATCACCGATCCCTTCCGCCAGCAGCATCCCCAGACCCACAGACGATTTCACAGCGCCGGAACGCAGGCCGCCAGCCTCGGTAATCCCCAGATGCAGGGGCTGCTCGATCTTATCCGCGATGAGTCGATAGGCCTGGACCGCCATGATCACATCGGAGGCCTTGAGGCTGACCTTGAAGTCCTTGAAATCATACCGGTCGAGGATCTCGATATGGCGCATGGCGGATTCCACCATCGCCTCGGAGGTGGGTTCGCCGTACTTGCGCTGCAGATCCTTTTCCAGGGAGCCGGCGTTGACGCCGATACGGATCGGGATGCCGTGATCCTTGGCGGCGTTGATAACGGCCCTGACCCGCTCTTCCTTCCCGATGTTGCCGGGATTGATGCGCAGGCAGTCCACGCCCAGCTCCGCCACACGCAACGCGATTTTGTAGTCGAAGTGGATGTCCGCCACCAGCGGCACATTCACGGCAGCGCGGATCTTCGCAAAGGCCTCAGCGGAATCCATGTCCGGAACCGATACCCGGACAATGTCGGCACCGGCTTCCTCCAGGCCACGGATCTGCGCCACCGTCCCCTCAACGTCGAGGGTATCGGTATTCGTCATGCTCTGAACGGCTATGGGCGCATCGCCCCCCACGGGAACCGACCCCACATGGATCTGGCGGGATGGCCTGCGCTTGATGGGAGACTCTTCGTTCTTAAGCATCGTTCTGAACCTGCCATTCTCTGCGGCTGCCCCTGCGGGGTTCAGCCATTGGCTGTATCAAGTACAAACTGTGTACGCCCGGCATTCACGGGGTACTGTTCGAGTTCCACCGCTTCGCCCATAAAGCGCACCGAGGCTACCGCATCAACGTTGCCGAGCAGCACTTCGAAGGGCACGGGGCCCTCATATTCAACTGTCTCACCTTCCTGGGCAAGGGTGACCACAACCCGCTCTCCGTTGCCGTTAACCACCTCAACCCAGCAGGCACCATCAAACGTAATGGTCAGCGATGGCTGGCTGCCACCCGGCTGTTCGCCGGTAGCCGTCTGTGTTCCACCGTTCGACGCAGCGCCACCAGAGTCATCAACCTGGGCAACAGGCGTCGAGAATGCCGGTTCGGTATCCGCGCCAGCCTCGGAGCTCCCCGCACCAGTGGTGTCGTCCTCATCCGTTGCGGTGGCAGGCTCAGGCTCGGGCTCGGGCTCGGAGTCGGCCTCTGCCCCCGCACCAGAACCTGGATCCGGCACTTCGAATTCCACTTCACCAGCCGCTTCCACCGCAGAATCCACCACCCAGGGTCCGTACTCGTAGACCACCCAGCCAAGGAGCAGCACTGCCACAACCGCGATGGTCATGCCCCCGATACGACGCCTGCGAATCTTCTTCTGACGTATGACTTCTGTCGGGCTGGGCTCCTTCTGCGCCTCCTGACTCTCGCGGTAGGGTTCGAGTTCCCGATCCAGGCGGGCAATCAGATCATCCCCGTCCTGTTCCGTGAGACGCGCATAGGTCCGGACATACCCCTTGAGGAAAAGATCCGCGGGCATGGCCTCATAATCACTTTCCTCAATGGCCTGGATGATCGATGGCCTCAGATGCAGCTGATCCGCGACATCCTGTCGATCCATTCCGTGGTGCTCGCGGGCGGTTCGCAGCTGTTCGCCCACGAGCCGGGTTGTCGGCCCGTTACTGTTCTCGGCGCTACCCTCTTCACTCATCGGTGACCATGGTCCTGTATTGCTGGTATTCCTCGGAATCCGGGAAGCGCTCACGCAACTGCTCCACCAGTCCGGACGCCTCTCGCTCCTCGCCTGACTCTCTTGCCAGCCGGATCCCCGCCAGCAGGGACGCAGGCGTATGGGAGAGCTCCCGGGAGCGTTCGATGCGCATGGTCAGTCGACGGTAAAGGGGCCGGGCTTCCGCATAACGCCCGGCATCGATCAGGGCCGTCACCGCACCGATGTGGGCTGTCGTACTGCCACGCCGCAGCTTCATGGCGCGCTTATAGGCGTCCGCCGCCTCATCATGGCGGTCAAGCTGGCTCGCGGTACGTGCCAGGTTCACAAAAACCCCGGCGCGACTGTCGTAATCGGTGTCCTCGGATGCCTTCCGGAACTGTTCCAGAGCCTCCTCATACCGGCCACGGTTATAGAGGAAAACCCCGAAATGGGAACGGCCACGGGTATACTCCGGTTCCAGATCCAGTGCCCGCCGGAAGCGTTGCTCGGCCAGGTCGTATTCACCCTGCTCTTCGTTGATCAACGCTTTGGCGGCGATGGCGGGGGCGCTTTCATCATTGATCTCAAGCGCACGATCCAGATGCTGGCGGGCCCGGTCATAGCGGTCATTCTGGATATAGGCCAACCCCAGACGCACGTAATCCTCCTCCGCCTGCTCAGGATTGCCTGAGGCGAAGGTTCCCTGCCGCTGCGAGACACAACCCGCCGCGACAATGCAAAGCATCAGAATCGCGGTGATCCGCATCGTGTCAGCCTTTGATCGCACTGGCATGGAGTCAGTCATCCTCCGAATCGTTTGCCTTCAGCCCACCTCCTGGTGAACCGGAATATAACGCTCACTGCGGCGGGTACGGTCCTCGAACTGGCCGACCAGCTGGCCGCAGGCTGCATCAATATCGTCGCCGCGTGTTGTACGCACCGTTGTAATATAGCCGGCCTGGTTCATTATGTCCTGAAACCGCTTCACCGCATTCCCGCTCGGGCGACGGTAATCGCTCTCGGGGAAGGGATTGAACGGGATCAGGTTGACCTTGCACGGCACGTCCACCAGCAGATCCGCAAGCTGCGATGCATGCTCCGGCTGGTCGTTGACGCCCTCAATCAGCGTGTACTCGATGGTTGCCCTGCGCCGATCCCCGAGTCCCGACAGGTACTGCTTCGTCGCCGAAAGCAGACGTTCGATCGGGTATTTGCGATTCAGCGGCACCAGTTCGTTCCGCAGCTCATCATTGGGGGCATGGAGCGAAATGGCAAGTGACACATCGGAAACCTCGCCCAGTTTCTCCAGCGCCGGAATCACCCCGGAAGTGCTGACGGTCACCCGGCGTTTGGAAATGCCGTACGCCCAGTCATCCATCATCAGGTCCATGGCATCGACAACGTTGTCGAAATTCAGCAGCGGCTCACCCATGCCCATCATGACCACATTGGTGATGGGCCGCTCCTTCGTGCGATCGAAGGGCATGAAGGTTCGCAGCGCCGCCCAGACCTGACCGATGATCTCCGCCGCGGAGAGATTACGGTTGAAGCCACGCTTGCCGGTGGAACAGAAACTGCAGTCAAGGCTGCACCCGACCTGGGAGGAGACACACAGGGTGCCGCGCTCGCCATCGGGAATCAGCACCGTCTCGATGCTGTTGCCCTCGGCCATGCGCATGACCCACTTGCGTGTGCCGTCGCTCGAGGTTTCATCAAGAAGCACCTCCGGCCCCCGGATCTCGGCGATCTCCGCCAGTCGTTCACGGAGCGTCTTGCTGACGTTGGTCATAGCCTCGAAGTCATCCACCCCATAATGGTGAATCCACTTCATGACCTGCCCGGCACGGAACTTCTTCTCGCCGATATCGACGAAGAACTGCTCCATCTTGTGCCGCGGCAGGCCAAGAAGATTAACCTTCTCAGCTGAACTCTGGGTGCCGGTGTTGCTCATGCTTGGATACCTTCTCTGTCCGCGCTGGTCTTACAGGGTGCGCGGGCAGATCTCGCTGTCGTTGAAGAAATAGGCGATCTCGCGCTCGGCGGATTCCGGCGAATCAGAGCCGTGAACCGCGTTGGCGTCGATCGAATCGGCGTAATCCGCCCGGATGGTGCCTGCTTCCGCTTCCTTGGGGTTGGTCGCGCCCATCAGTTCACGGTTCCGGGCAATGGCGTTCTCGCCTTCCAGTACCTGGACAATAACCGGGCCGGAGGTCATGAAGCCCACCAGATCCGGAAAGAACGAGCGCTCACGGTGCTCGGCGTAGAAACCCTCCGCCTGCTCCTGGGTCATGTGGATCATGCGGGCTGCCACAACCTGCAGACCGGCTTTCTCGAAACGGCTCTCAATTTCGCCGATCAGGTTGCGGGATACCGCATCCGGCTTGATGATCGACAGGGTGCGCTCAATAGCCATGGGATGAAACTCCTGTTATCAGTAATCTGTGGAATCCGGGCGGAATTATACGCACCTCAGGCGTAAAGTCACACCGTCGCACGCCGCGCGGCACTGCGTTCGCGCAGCCTCTGCACCGCCTCTGTGATGCGTTCGGCGGCAGCGTCGATTTCAGCTTCCGTACTGAAACGCCCCAGGGAGAAACGCAGCGACCCCTGAGCCTTTTCCGGCGGAAGGCCGATACCCTGAAGCACATAGGAAGGCTCAGTAGTGGCTGAAGCGCAGGCCGAACCAGAGGAGACAGCAATACCCCTCAGGGCCAGCAGCAGGGATTCGCCATCCACGCCCTCAAAGCCGATATTGATGATGCCGGGAACGCGCTCGGTTTCCGGACCATGCACCTGAACGCCCGCCAGCCCTTCGAGGCCCATAATGAAGCGCGCACGCAGCGCTTCAAACCTTTCCGCCTCGGCATCACCCTCCTCAAGCGCCAGGCTGAAAGCATGACCCATGGCCGCGATCTGATGGGTTGCCAGGGTTCCTGACCGCAGACCACGTTCATGACCGCCACCATGCATCTGAGCCTCGATGGTGACATCCGGTGACCGCCGCACGTAGAGCGCCCCAATACCCTTGGGCCCGTAGACCTTGTGCGCGGACAGGGCCATCAGGTCCACCGGCATACGGGTGACATCCAGACCCATCTTGCCTGACGCCTGGGCCGCGTCCACATGGAACAGGACACCCCGATCACGCAGCAGGCTCCCGATGGCCGCGATCGGGTTGATGCTGCCCAGCTCGTTATTCACCGCCATCAGCGACACAAGGATGGTGTCTTCCCTGAGCGCCGCTTCGACCTGCTCCGCTGCAATACAGCCGTACTCATCCGGCTCCAGCCAGGTGACCTCAAACCCCTTTTCCTCCAACCACTGGAAACAGTCCACCACCGCTTTGTGCTCAATGATGGACGTCACCACATGGCCGCCCCTGGCCTGATTGGCCAGCGCCGCGCCCTTGATGGCCAGGTTGTCGGATTCGGTGGCGCCCGAGGTCCAGACGATCTCCCGGCTGTCCGCACCGATAAGCCCAGCCACCCGGGCGCGCGCCTGCTCAACCGCTGCTTCGGCCTGCCAGCCCACGGCATGGGAACGGGAAGCCGGGTTGCCGAAGATGCCGTCCGGCGTCAGGTACTGCTGAAGGGTCTCCGCCACACGCGGGTCAACGGGCGTGGTGGCGGCATAGTCAAGATAGATGGTCTGTGTCATGGGATTGTTTCGCTGTTGGGAACCGTCCGCGCGGCAACCGCTCAGGCACTTGCGTGGCGGGTGTCGCCCGCAATAAGCGCGGTTTCGCGCTGGCGCTGATCCTGACGCTGAGCCACCGCCTGAACCTCCGGTTTATCCCGGAGTTCCGCCAGACTGATCCGGCTTAGAAAGCGATGGATCTCATCGCCGAGATCCGCCCAGAGGTGATGGGTCAGGCACATCTCGCCATTCTGGCAGTCGCCGGCACGATTACAACGGGTGGTGTCCAGCGACTCATTGACCGCGTCCACCACATCCGCCACGAATATCGCATCTTCCGCCTGCGTCAGCCGGTAACCACCTCCCGGCCCACGCACACTGGTGACCAGGTGGCTGCGGCGCAGTCTCGCGAAAAGCTGCTCGAGATAGGACAGCGATATGCCCTGGCGCTGCGAGATGTCCGCAAGGGAAACCGGCCCACTCCCGGAATGGATGGCCAGATCAAGCATCGCGGTAACAGCGTAGCGCCCTTTGGTGGTCAGCTTCATGATCGGAATCCGGTTGCGCTGACAGATAGGCCTTGATTATCAATTAACCAAGTAAAACAGTCAAGTATTTGCCCCCGACTCACCCTCGTCAGCCGCCTTGTCCCGACCTTCAGCCGGCACGTCGCCACAGTCGAAGTCAAGCGGCAGCGGTGGCATTTCCGTGGAACCACGATAGCTGTCCATCTGTTGCAGCGCCCTGCACATGGATTCGATACGCTCGTCCACCACATGCATGTGGTCGAGCATGCTGCGAATAGAGCGGGCGATCGGATCCGGCATGTCCTCGCTGAGCCCGTAGGCATCGAAACCGATCTTCTCCTCCATAGCCTTGCGGCGCCCCTCCTCGGGCTCTTCCTTCTTGGTCACGATACGCCCAGGGATGCCCACCACTGTCGCCCCCTCGGGGACCTCCTTGGTGACCACAGCGTTTGAGCCCACCTTGGCGTGACGGCCGATGGTGAAGGGACCCAGAATCTTGGCACCAGCCCCCACGACCACGCCATCCCCCAGGGTCGGGTGGCGTTTACCGTGGTTCCAGCTGGTTCCCCCCAGGGTCACGCTCTGGTAAAGGGTGACATCATCACCAATGATCGTCGTCTCACCGATGACCACCCCCATCCCGTGATCAATAAAGAAGCGCCTGCCGATGGTAGCCCCGGGGTGGATCTCAACCCCTGTAAGCCAGCGGGCAAAGGTGGAGATGGTACGTGCCAGCCACTTGAAGCCCCACTGCCAGAGCCGATGATTCATCCGGTGGAAAAGCAGTGCATGCAGGCCGGGATAGTTGGTCAGCACCTCGAACGCATTACGGGCCGCGGGATCACGGTGAAAGACGCTCTGGATGTCCTCGCGCAGATGGTCAAACATGATTGCCCCTGTTCCGGGAACGGGCCAGCTTATCAACGCTGGTCAGGATTCCCCTGAGAATGTTCATTTCCATGCGATCAGGATGAGCCCGCTGGAACAGCCGACGCATCCTGACCATCAATTGTCGCGGACGCTCCGGGTCGTGAAAACCGGTGGTCGTCAGCGTCTGCTCCAGGTGGGCCAGCAGGCGCTCCATGTCCGCAGCGGTGGCCGGCAGCTCATCCCAGCCGTCATCGACCGGGCTATGAGTGCTCTGCCATTGCGGCGCTGGAGACTCCGACACATCGAACAGGCTCTGCATACGCACCTCATAGAGCATCACCTGCACCGCCATGGCCAGATTCAGGGAACTGAAGTCCGGATTCGCAGGCACCTGCACATGGTAATGGCAGCGCCTGAGCTCCTCATTCGAAAGCCCATTATCCTCCCGGCCGAAAACCAGGGCCACAGGACCCTGCAGGCGCTGCTCCAGCACCCGGCTACCGCAGTCACGCGGATTGAGAATCGGCCAGGTCACGCTACGGGAGCGCGCACTGGCACCAATCACTTCCACACAGTCTGCAACGGCCTCCCCAAGGTCCGATACAACCCGGGCGTTCGCCAGCACATCATCCGCCCCGGAGGCCCTGGCGCTGGCCTTTTCATCCGGGAAGGAAACCGGCGACACCAGGGCCAGCTCGGAGACACCCATGTTCTTCATGGCCCGGGCCACGGCACCGATGTTCCCCGGATGGGAAGGTTCAACCAGCACCACCCGGAGGCCTTCAAGGGAAGGATAGTCCGACATTCCGCTTTCCACCCGCCGGGCGGGCGCCTGTTACCAATGATGGGCGCATACTAGCATGCACGACAGAGCTGCGGCAGACGGCTCGCGGGTTTCCCTGACGCCAGACGCCGCCCGGCAATCGTCTTGGCCGGCGTTTTCTGGTATAGTTCGCCGCCCATCCGAATCGGACCCCATTGGTAACCTGATGCAGCCAGCAATCAAGATGGCCTTGCGCGCGGCAAGGCAGAACAGCGATTTCCTCAAGGACCAGCAGGCCCGCCTGGACGCCGACAGCAAGGCGCCGGAGGCGGTGGTGCGCACTGTGCATGCCATTGAGCACCGCATCCATGAACGCACCGAAGAACTGCTGCGCCGTTCCTACAAGGACCACTGGATTGCCCCCGCGGGCAATGTGGAGGCGGGCGACTGGGCCCAGAGCTGGCACGTTTTCCCCATCCTGGGGGAGCGCAATTTCGCGCGCGGGCTGCCGGAATTCGCAACAGCCCTGCTCCAGAAGATCAACGACCGGCCCGAGAACCTCGTGGTCCTGTGCCCGCTTACCGGCGAGGAGTACGCCTTCAGCAGGGGCTACGGAGCAGTCCTCAACAGCCAGCGCATCCGGGCCCGCGCCACCCAGCAACTCGCACAGACCCTGATCAGCTGCAACCTGTTCAACCGCCGCAGCAGTGGCGAGGACAGTGGCGTCTGGCTGGACGTGGCGGGATCGCTGGTGCGCGAGGGCGCGGACCTGCACTACAACGGCTGCAGTGTTCTGGACATGGCAAGGGTTGCGGGTGGTTATCTGGACGCGGCCGTTCTGGCCACCGACCAGCGACACGAGCAGGTGATGGCCAGCCTCATCAGCCAGGAAGCCGGAGCTGTGGGCGGTGACCTCCGTGGCAACCCCCTCGGCCGCAAGGCCGGCGAGCTGGTGATTGCCAACAACCTGCTGTTCCGGGAAATCCTGCAGCAGGCCCAGCCCTACCGGCAGCGCATGACAGGCGCCTGAAAGGCGCCCGCATTCACTCCATGCGCTTGAGCCAGTCCGGCGGCTCCTCCTCTTCCGGCTGGCTCCCCTCCGCACCTTCCTTTTTCGGCACGTAGAGATCATCCCGGTTCACGTTCAGGGCCACCAGCATGTTCGCCGCCACATAGATGGACGAATAGGTACCCACCAGAACACCGATGAACAGGGCCAGCGCGAAGTTCCGGATCATTTCGCCGCCAAAGACCAGCAGTGACAGGAGCACCACCAGTGTGGTCGCGGACGTGACAATGGTCCTCAGCAGCACCTGGTTGAGAGAGGTATTGATGATCTCTTCAGGGCCGCCCTTGAGGATGCGACGGAAATTCTCCCGGATACGGTCGGACACGATGATGGTGTCGTTGAGCGAGTAACCGATCACCGCCAGAAGGGCCGCCAGCACCGTCAGATCAAAGGTGAGCTGGAAGACCGAAAAGATCCCGAGCACAATCAGAACGTCGTGGACCAGCGGCACCACGGAAGCGAAACCAAACTTGAGCTGGAAGCGCATGGCGACATAGATCAGCACCACGAAGAACGCCAGAAGCAGCGCGATGCCGCCCTGCTCTCGCAGCTCTTCGCCCACCTGGCCGCCAACGTATTCGGAGCGCTCCAGGGTCAGCTCCGCACCCTGGCTGAGCGCGGACACCACCTGATCCCCCACGGAGTCGTCGAACTCGGCCGGAAGCCGGATGAGGACCGCAGTATCCGAGCCAAAGTTCTGCACCATGGCATTCTCAAAGCCCGCGGATTCCAACTGGCCGCGCACCTCCGGAAGAGCCGGCGCCTCGGCGTACTCTAGCTCAACCAGGCTGCCCCCGGTGAAGTCCAGGCCCAGCTCCAGCCCCTTGATACCGAGGCTGACAGCCGAGCCCAGAACGAGAATGATCGAGAGCGCGGCGGCGACCCGCCGGAAGCCCATGAAGTCGATAGTACGTTTACTGCTTTCACTCATTCGATCACCCTCAGATTGACAGTGCCTTGAGGTCACTGCGCCCGCCAATGGTGGCATTGACGATGGCGCGGCTGACCATGAGGGCCGTGAACATGGATGTCAGGATGCCGATCAGAAGGGTAACGGCAAAACCTTTCACCGGCCCGGTCCCCACGGCAAACAGAATGCCGGCGACCAGGAAGGTGGTGACGTTGGCATCAAAGATGGACACGAAAGCCCGGCTGAAGCCCGCGTTGATGGCGGACTGGACTGGCAGCCCTTCCCGCAGTTCCTCCTTGATGCGCTCGAAGATCAGCACGTTGGCGTCCACCGCCATGCCGACCGTCAGCACAATGCCCGCGATACCCGGCAGCGTGAGCGTTGCCCCGAGCACTGACATGGCGCCCACGAGCAGCGTCAGGTTCACCATCAGCGCGACATTCGCAAGCAACCCGAAGGCCTTGTAGATCACCAGCATCGTCAGCGCGACCAGGACAAAACCGAGGATCACGGAGTTGATGCCCGACTCGATGTTCTGCTGGCCCAGGCTCGGGCCGATGGTGCGCTCTTCGACGAAGTAGATGGGCGCTGCCAGCGCACCCGCGCGCAGCAGCAACGCCAGCTCCGAGGATTCCGCCACATTCTCCAGGCCGGTCACCCGGAAGTTGCTGCCCAGAGTGCTGCGGATGGTCGCCAGACTGATGATGCTGCGCTCGGTCTCACGTACGCGCTCGGTGACCGTCTTACCATCCACCTGACGCTCAACCTCCTCACTGCTGTGCTCAATGAAGAGCACGCCCAGCTGGCGCCCCACGGCATCCCGGGTTACATCCTGCATCATGCTGCCACCGGGCCCGTCCAGGGTGATGTTGACCTGGGGCTGACCGTTCTCGTCGAACGACTGGTTAGCATCCGCCACATTGTCACCGGTGATGATGACATCACGCTCAAGCTCCGCCGTGCTGTTAGGATTGTTGCGGAACGGGAAGGTTTCCGTTCGTGCGGAGGAGGCGTCCGAGCGTGCTTCAAGCCGGAATTCCAGATTGGCAGTGGAGCCCAGAACCCGCTTGGCTTCAGCAGTGTCCTGCACACCCGGAAGCTGCACCACGATCCGGTCACTGCCCTGCTGCTGGATCAGCGGCTCGGCCACGCCCAGCTCGTTCACCCGGTTGCGCAGCGTGGTCAGGTTCTGGTTGAGGGCGTAGTCCCGGATCTCCGATGCCGACTGCTGGTTGAGCGTCAACTCCAGGATATAATCCTCACCGTCGGAGCGGGTATTGCTGCGGAACTGATCGTATTCCGAGCTCACCAGCGAGGCGGCGTCATCCCGCGCGGATTCGCTGGGGAAGACAAATTCCAGCTGCCCCTCTTCGGCATCACCACCGCGGTAGCGGATCCGTTCCTCGCGCAGCTGGCGCTTGATCTCGCTGGCGTAGACATCCATCCGACGTTCCACTGCCGCCTCCATGTCCACCTGCATCAGGAAGTGGACACCGCCGCGCAGATCCAGCCCCAGATTCATCGGCGTCGCGCCGATGGATCGCAGCCAGTCCGGCGTGGTTGCCGCCAGGCTCAGCGCAGCGACGTATTCGGAACCGAGCGCCTCCTGGAGCTCGGAGCGGGCACGCAGCTGCGCATCACTGGAGTCAAAACGCAGCATGACCGCGCCGTCATCCACCGAAGGATCCCGGTAGTCGATGTCTGCCTCGTCCAGGGCTTCCTGAGCCCTGTCCAGCAGCGTTTCGTCAACGCTGACGGAGGCACTTGAGCCACTGATCTGGACAGCGTAATCGTCCGGAAACAGGTTCGGAAGCGCGTAAATGATACCGAGAAGAACCACGGCCGATACCAGCAGGTTCTTCCAGAGAGGATACTTGTTAAGCATCGGTGATCCTTGTGCGGAACCGGAAGATCAGATGTCCTTGAGCGTGCCCTTGGGCAGAGCCTGGGTCACAGACTGGCGCTGGACCTTCACCTCAACACCGTCGGCAATCTCCACCACCATGTAGTCGTCGGTCAGGCGTGAGATCCGGCCTGCCAGACCACCACCGGTCACCACTTCATCACCTTTGTCGAGGCCTTCAACCAGAGCCTTGTGCTCCTTGGCACGCTTGGACTGGGGGCGCCAGATCAGGAAATAGAAGATCAGGATAAAGCCGCCGAAGAGGACGACCTGGGAAATCATACCCGGCCCACCCTGGGGCGCGGCGACGGCGACTGCCGGCATAAGGGCCAGCAGAAGAACCATGAGCGAACGAACGCTGAACATCATCGGGCTACTCCGCGTAACTGATAGAACCTGTCAATGAAGGTCGCCAATGTACCTGCTTGGATAGCCTCACGCAATCCAGCCATAAGCGCCTGGTAGTAATGGAGGTTGTGGATGGAGGCGAGCTGGGCGCCCAGCATCTCCCCGCAGCGGTCCAGATGATGCAGATACCCCCGGGAGAAATGGCGGCATGTGTAGCAGTCGCACATCGGGTCCACCGGCCCGGTATCATACCGGTGACGGGCGTTGCGGATGCGCACCACGCCCTCATGGGTGAACAGGTGGCCGTTGCGTGCGTTGCGCGTGGGCATCACGCAGTCGAACATATCCACGCCACGGCTGACCGCCTCCACGATGTCTTCCGGGCGCCCAACCCCCATCAGGTAGCGCGGAGCACCGGCGGGCATGGCCGGCTCCAGTGCCTCCAGGATCCGGTGCATCTCCCCGCGCGGTTCACCCACGGACAGCCCACCTATGGCGTAGCCCTCGAACCCGATGTTTTTCAGTCCTTCCAGGGACTCCCGGCGCAGACTTTCATACATCCCACCCTGTACAATGCCGAACAGCGCTGAAGGACTGTCACCATGAGCCTCCCGGCTGCGCTCCGCCCACCGGAGCGACAGATTCATCGAGCGCCGGGCTTCTTCCTCCGTCGCCGGGTAAGGCGTGCATTCGTCGAAAATCATGACGATATCCGAACCCAGCGCCCGCTGCACCTGCATCGACTTCTCAGGTGTCAGCTCCACCGGCGAGCCGTTGATCGGCGACTTGAAAGTCACGCCCGCTTCCGTGGTCTTGGTCATCTCCGAGAGGCTGAATACCTGGAAACCGCCGGAGTCCGTGAGCATCGGGCGCTCCCACCCGGCAAAATCATGCAGGTCGCCATGCGCCTGGATCACCTCGGTCCCCGGGCGCAGCATAAGGTGGAAGGTGTTGCCCAGAATGATCTCAGCACCGGTGGCCTCCAGGTCCCGCGGCAGCATGCCCTTGACCGTGCCGTAGGTACCCACGGGCATGAAGGCGGGCGTCTCAACGGTGCCACGCGGAAAGGTCAGCCTGCCGCGCCGCGCCGTGCCGTCACTGGCCAGATGTTCGAACTCCATGAAAGAGTTGCCCTTCATTCGGAAACCTCCGGTGCAACCGCCTCGGAATGCGGGAAAACCAGCATGGCATCGCCGTAGCTGAAGAAGCGGTAACGTTCGTCAATCGCCGCCTGATAGGCATCCAGCACGTTGTCACGCCCGGCAAAGGCACTGACCAGCATGATCAGGGTCGACTCCGGCAGGTGGAAGTTGGTGACCATGGCGTCGACGCTGCGGAAACGGTAACCCGGGTAGATGAAGATCCGTGTCTCGCCGGCGAACGGGGCGAGATGGCCCTCCCCCGAGGCGGACTCCAGGGCCCGGACCGCCGTGGTGCCCACGGCAACCACACGCCCACCCCGTTGCCGGGTGCGCGTCACCGCATCCACAGCCTCCTGCCCCACGGACAGCCACTCCTGGTGCATGTGGTGCTCACGGATGTCCTCGCTGCGCACCGGCTGGAAAGTGCCCGCGCCCACATGGAGCGTCACGAAGGTGCGTTCGATGCCCCTGGCCGCGAGCTCATCCATGATGGCATCGGTGAAATGCAGGCCGGCTGTGGGGGCCGCCACGGCCCCGGGCTTTTCGCCGAAGACGGTCTGATAGCGCTCCTCATCCGTCATCTCGTCCGGCCGGTCGATGTAGGGCGGCAGCGGCATATGCCCTACGGCTTCCAGCACCGTCATCACATCCGCATCCGGGAAATGCACCCGGAAAAGCCCCTCCGGCGTGTGCTCGTCCACCACGACCCGGTGCCCGCCATCCAGGGTTATCTCACCCCCGGGGGATGGTGTTCTCGATACCTTCAGGTGAACCAGAGCCCGGTCCGAATCCAGCACCCGTTCCACCAGCATCTCCACTTTTCCGCCAGAGGCCTTCTGCCCGTAGACCCGCGCCGGAATCACGCGGGTATCGTTGAACACCAGCAGGTCGCCGGGCTCCAGAAGATCCGGCAGTTCCCGGAAGCCGTGATGGGAGACCGTCCCATCCGTTCCATCCAGACGCAGCAGCCGGCTGGCCTCACGCTCGGCAAGCGGGTAGCGGGCAATGAGTTCATCAGGCAGTTCAAAGTGGAAATCGGAGCGTTTCATCGCGCGGAGGGTCCAAGCGGTTAGTTCTGGGCGCGAATGGTACCGGAGCCATGGTCGGTGGGGAAGCTCAGGCTTTCAGCTGGGCAACAGGATCTACTCGGTGCAGGTTCCTGACCCCCGGCACCCTGGGCCCTCTGGGGCTGGATCCCCCGAGGCTAGGCGCGCCGAAGATCGGTCAGGACATGTTCCAGCCGGGGCTGATCCAGCCCGGTCACTGCCTCCAGCTCCTTCTGGAGCAGTGTCCCGCACCCGGCCTGGCGGAGCGTTTCATGGGTGCCCAGAACCATCCCCCGGGACAGGGTTGAGGCCTGCAGGCCCAGCGGCGAGTCATGCAGCTCCCTGAGCTCGTCGCGATAAGAGGCGGGCAACTCCCAGGCCGACACCAGACGCTCCAGCATGGCTCCCCGCTGCTCCTCCAGCACACTGACGAGCAGCGCCGGGCTGACAGAGTGATCTCCGGACTGAGCGCTCGCGATGGACTCCAGTTCCCGGTACAACGTCAGATAGGCAAGCCCCGGTATAAGGCCCAGCATGAACAGGTCCGGCCCTCCGCCGGGCTCCTGATGCGCGAGGCGATCACAGGCATTGGCGCAGAGCAGGCCCCACTGCCAGACATTACGCGCAAAGCCGGCTTCGGCCCGGGAGGCTGCCTGCATGACCGGGCGCATGACCGCCTCGGAGACCGCCCGCCGCACACCTTCAAACCCTACAAGCAGAACCGCCTGTTGAACGGATTCAATAGGGCGTTGACCACTGTTAGTGGCGGTGAGATTCACCACACGCAGCAGTTCATCGGTCAGGGCCGGCTCATCCTCAATGATGGTGGCAATATCCCGGTGGGTCTGGCGTTCATCGCCCAGTGCCCGTATCAGTTTCGGCAGGACCCGGGGCTGGCGGGGAATCCGCGACAGCCGCCGTTCACGGATGCGGAGCCTCAGCTCCGACAGCATGGCCTGTTCCGGAACCGTGGGTCCGGAATCCGGGGTTGTGGAACGCCCTACCAGCCACGCATGCAACCGAGCCACTTCCCCGGCGGTATCCGCCTCAGTGGCTTGTATTTCATCATTACCTTCCCGACGACTGGTATCTCCCCGGGCTTTTCCCTTACTGCCGTTGCCCGAAAGGAACGACAGCAGTGACTGAATCAACCGCTCCATGAACCACCCCTGTCCATGCTGGTGTGCTTCCTATCACGGCAGTGTACCAGCTGTGGCACGACGCTGCTTATGAGCATCCAAACCAGAGTGGCGGATCACGCGTAGCACAACGTAGATGCTAGGATACGCGGCCCGCGTTACTGGACCTCAACGGAGACCGACTCTTGAACCGACTCCGCCGCTTCCGCCTCTTCATTGTGTCCGCCACGGCCATCATCGCGCTGCTGGCGTTTGCGACCCTGCAGCAGGAACTGGCCCGGAGCGTGTTCTCGGGGCTCCAGGACTGGTTCTCCCATAACACGGGCTGGCTGCTGATCCTCATTATGAATGCCGCGCTGCTGTTCGCGGTCTACCTGATCTTCAGCCCCCTGGCGCACATCCGCCTGGGCGGTAAAGACGCCAGACCGGAGTTCAGCCGGCTGGACTGGTTCGGGATGCTCTTTGCCGCCGGCATGGGCATCGGGCTGCTGTTCTACAGTGTCTCGGAGCCACTCCAGCACTACGATACATTCGGCCCTTTTGTTGGAAACAACGCGGACACCGCTCAACTGGCCATGGAAACCACCTTCCTGCACTGGGGGCTGCATCCCTGGGCCATCTATGCACTGGTCGGCCTGACACTGGGTTACTTCCACTTCAACGCCAATCACCCATTGTGCTTCGAAGCGCCACTCAAGGAACTGGTCAGCCGCAAGCGCGCCCGGCGAATCGGGGGGTTCGCCAACTTCGCCGCAGTGATCGGTACCGTGTTCGGCGTCTGCACCTCGCTGGGGCTCGGCACCAGCCAGGCGGCCGCGGGTATCGCCCAGCTCACCGGCTATGAGTCCGGGCTCTGGCTGCAGATGCTACTCATTGGCGTGGTGTGTGCTGTCGCGCTCGTCTCGGTACTCACCGGCCTCAGCAGTGGCGTGCGGCGGCTGAGCAAGATCAACCTGCTGCTGGCCGGGGCCCTGATGCTGTTTGTGCTGGTTGCCGGCGAGACCGTGTTCGTGCTCAAGGCGCTCGGGCAGCACATTGGCGGTTACTTCAACGATCTGCTGACACTGTCGACCTGGAATGAAACCTACCAGGGCACGGACTGGCAGTCTTCCTGGACGGTGTTCTACTGGAGCTGGTGGATCTCCTGGTCGCCCTTCGTGGGCATGTTCATCGCGCGTGTCTCACGGGGCCGGACGATCAGGGAGTATCTGCTGGGTGTACTGCTGGTTCCGTCATTCTTCAACTTCCTCTGGATGACGGTGTTCGGCGCCAATGCCCTGCACCTGGAACTGTTCCAGAACGCAGATTTCGTGCAGACGGTAATGGAGGCACCCAACTCCAGCCTGTACAACTTCCTGGAGTTTCTGCCGCTGAGTACCGCCACCATCGGCATCGCGATCCTCGTGGTTCTGGTTTTCTTTGTGACCTCAGCGGATTCCGGATCGCTGGTGGTGGCCACGCTGACCTCGAACGGCCGCGACCCCAGCTGGCAGCAGCGCCTGTTCTGGATGACGGCCATCGGGCTGGTTACGGCGGTGCTTCTGCGGGCAGGCGGACTGAATGCCCTGCAGTCGGCCACTATCGCCAGTGGCCTGCCGTTTGGACTCCTGCTGCTGGCGTTCATTCCGGCCCTGCTGATCGCCCTGCGCCGGCCCTACGAGCACCAGCGGGTGCATGTGCGGATTCCCCGGGAACCTTCCCGGGAGGACCGCAAAACGGGATAATCTTCCCGACTGGAGAGTTTCCAGCCAAAAGAGAGACGCCGCGCGCTTAATGCGCGTGGTCATGCCCCTCATGACCTTCGGGTGCCGTCTTCTCAGCACCGCCCTGCTCTGACTCCTGCTGTTCAGGCTCGCCGGCTTCCCCAGCTCCTCCTTCAGAGGACTCCACGGAACGCTTAATTACTGGCTCCTGAACACTCTTGGGCAGACGCTCAACGCCAAGACCATGGCGATACACGTTTTCCGCCCCGAGATAACCCGTGACCCCAACCGCAGCGGTCCCCACGAGCATGACCACGGCAAGCAGCACGCCGGCACCCCGAGCACGATGGCGCTCAAGCCAGGCGAGCACAGCCGCCACTGCAAACACCGCGACCGTCACCCAGGCGGCGGTCATGTGCCGTTCCATGGCCTGGTGCCCCGGGCCATCATGGGCCACCGAGTTATAGGCCAGGTAACCCGTAAACAGCGTCGGCAGGAGAAGGAGGCTGCCAATGACCAGGTTCCAGCGTGCCGCAGCCGTCACATTCTCCCCAGCCCTGTCCTGAAGCACGAGGCCAAGCAGGAAAAAAGCCGTGGCCATGCTCAGCAGGGCAATCGGGAAATGCACCCAGATGGGATGCCAGTTGGGAACAATCTCGATCATCACAGCCCCCTGTGCCTCTCACTCTTCGAGCGACTCACGCTCCATCATCTGCTTCATCATGCCCTGCATCATCTGCATGTGCTGTTCCATGCGCTGCATGCGCTGCTCCATGGGCATTTCAGACTGACCATTACCGGCCCCCTTACCGCCCTGCATCATCTGCATGGTGCTTTGCATGCTGTTCATATGTTCGCGCATGAGTTCACGACGTTCCTCGGCATCCGTCGTTCCCCTGAGCTGATTCATCTTTTCGTGCATCCGCTGCATGTGCTCCTGCATCTGTTCGCCATGCATCATGCCCATGCCCGAACCATTGCCCATCATCCCGTCATGGCCATGCTTGTTGCCTTGCTGGGCGAACACGGGATTCACAGCCAATACCGTGAAAAGCGCCAACGCGATTATCTTTTTCATCCCTTACATCTCCTTTACTGGTTCTTATTGATCGTAACCAGGACCAACCCATGGTCCGACAATTTCCATCAAACCACAGAAAACTGATCTGAAACTGATTGCCCTCAAACGTTAAGCTATTACAGCGAAATTCTCTCGGGTAGGACGATCCGGGCACGGAAGCCGCCAGAGTCACTGAGGTCAAACACCACCCGGCCGTCGTACCGCCGGACAACATCCCTGACAATGGCAAGTCCCAGCCCATGTCCCGCGGCCTGCTCATCCAGGCGCTGACCACGTGCTCCAAGTGTCGCCAGTTGTTCCTGGGGTACCCCTGGGCCGTCGTCACTGGCTTCAATGACCAATCCCGTTTCATCCTCACGCAACGACAGGGTCACGCTTGAAGCGGCCCATTTCCCCGCGTTATCCAGGATATTCCCGAGGATCTCGTTGAGGTCGTATTCCTCAATCGGCCAGCGATGCTCGTCCGCCATAGCGGTTTCGAGCTCAAAGTCCTTCTCAGGATAGAGACGCCCCAGCATCCAGAGCAGTTCCCGCGCCTGGCTCACTGGCGCGGCGCCCTTGCCAGCCTGGGCGCCGGCAAAGCGGCTGCGGCGCATCTCGGTCTCGAGCTGACCGTCAATATCAGAGAGTCGCCGGGCCAGCTGCTGGCGCATATCCCAGTCCAGGGGCTGCTCGCGCTCCTCAAGAACCTGGCGGACGGCCGTAATGGGTGTCTTCACACTGTGAGATAGGTTAGCCAGTGCCTCCCGCGACCGGATCAGACGCTGATCAAGGGTGTCGAGGAGCTGGTTCAGCTGCCCCACAAGTGGCTGGAACTCGGCGGGCGTCTCAATATCGAGACGTTCCCGTTCGCCCTGCTGCAACTCTTTCAGCGCGGCCTGGAGCCTCGCCACAGAAGCCAGGGAAAGCCGGATCGCAATCCAGATCACCAGAACGAGCAGGCCCAGTAACACCGCGGAAACCACCGCCGTCCAGATGTGCAGTTCGCGCTGACTGGCCCCAAGCCGGGACAGGTCTTCGGCAACAACAATCACTGCCTCCCGACCCTGCCGCTCGAAGGTTTCACGGTAGGCAAGGTAATCAGAAATCTCTCCGTCGGCCCCGGTCCGCCGGATGAATCCAGTCCGGCTCTCTTCCAGAAGGGGGACCAGTAATGAGCTCCAGGAAGAAGGGCTGACGTATTGCCGGGAACCCACGCGCACTGCGAACGCATGGTGGAGCACCTGCTCGAAATACGCCCCGGTATTCAGCGCTTCCACGCTTCCATGGGCCTGATTGAGACGGTGCCTGAGAAACCCGACCTCTTCCCTGAGACGATCTTCCACAAAACTGTGCGCCATGCGCTCCAGCAGGGCGCCATGGATAACCCAGGCGGCCCCCATCAGGGCAATGGCAGCGGGGAGCAGTACAATCAGCAGGGTCCGCCGGATGGAGCGGTTGAGGTCAATCCATGGCATTGAACATATACCCCTGGCCACGGCGCGTCACAATGGCCTCCTGCCCCGCGAGCTTACGCAGTCGGCGGATATAGGCCTCAATCGCGTTGTGGCTCGGGCTTTCATCCAGATTATAGACCTGTTCCAGGAGCTTTTCCTTGGAAAACAGCTGGCCGGGCCGGCTCATCAGGCAGCGAAGCAGGCGGAATTCCGTCCCCGTCAGGGGGTGTTCCTCGCCATCCGGTGTCTCCAAGACCTGACGGTTCTCATCCAGCCGGAACCGGCCGGCGGCAATGACCGAATCCACCCGTCCCTCGCTGCGGCGGATCAGGGCATCCAGACGGGCCAGGAGCTCTTCCGTCTGGAAGGGTTTGGCCAGGTAGTCATCGGCACCGGCCTTGAGACCGCTCACCTTATCCTGCCAGTCACCGCGGGCAGTCAGGATCAGCACGGGCATGGTCACCCCATGCGAGCGCCACTTCCTGAGCACATCCAGACCATTGCCGTCGGGCAGTCCCAGATCCAGCACCACGACACGATAGTCCTCCTGCCTGCCAAGCTGGGACGCCCCCGACGCCGTGGCGATGCTGTCCACACTGAAGCCTGCCGCCGAAAGCTGGCGTTCCAGGCTTTCGGCAAGCAGGCTGTCATCCTCAACAAGCAGCAGTCTCATGGCATTCCTTCAGAACCACCAGCGCACACCGGCAACCAGGGATGTTTTCTCTGTATCCTCACCTTCGGCCCGGGTCAGCTCAGCCGTGTCGCCGTACTGATCCTGCCAGCGCACCCCGACATAGGGCGCAAACTCACGCGCCAGCTCATAGCGCAGACGCAGCCCCAGGGTGAGGCCGTTAACGCCCTCACCAACGCCGAATTCACGCACCTCGCTGAACGCGTAGCTGGTCTCCGCCCGGCCCTGCAGGATCACGCGCTGGGTGAACAGCCAGTCGTACTCACCCTCGAATTCGGCGACCGCATCGCCATCCTCACTGACGCGCAGGCCGGTGTCCACCTCGAACCAGTAGGGGGCCACCCCTTCAAAGCCGACAACGGCCGAAGCCCGGTCCCTGTCCGGCCCGGGCCCGAAGGTTGTCTGATACCCGAGGCCCGCCTTGGCTCGCCAGTAGGCACTGACTCCGTAGCCATACTGCACGTCGAAGCTTTCCACGTCGCCGCCATCGCCACCTGAGACCAGGGCTTCGCCCTCGGAGTCAACAATCAGGCGGTGCGTATCCCCGCCCCACCAGGCCTGACCCTCCCAGGCAAAGACATCCTCATCGTCGCCGTCCTGATATTCAAAACGGTCCATCAGAAGCTGGCCATGGGTCACATCGTCGTGCACCGGCAGTGACCACTCCGGCTCTGCCTGCGGCCCCACGCCCTGCGCCAGAGCGCCTGTGGCCGGCACCAGCAGACCCAGGACCAGCAGGGCCGTATAACGAACCTGTTTGACCGCCATTGAAATCCTCCTGTTCGGCACACTCATTGAACGGACACCACGCGGAACATGCCCGCTTTCATGTGGTAGAGCAGGTGGCAGTGAAAGGCCCAGTCGCCTTTATGCTCCGGCGTGATCTGCGCCGAGATCATTTCCCCGGGCTTGACCAGCAGTGTGTGCTTGCGCGGCCGATAGCCGTCGTTCCCCGTCTCCAGTTCCATCCACATGCCGTGGAGATGAATGGGGTGATCCATCATGGTGTCGTTGACCAGGATCAGGCGCAGGCGCTCGCCGTAACCGAACGGAATGGGGCCATCGACCTCCGAGAACTTCTCGCCGTCAAAGGACCACATGTAACGCTCCATATTGCCGGTCAGGTGCAGTTCCACCTCGCGCTGGGGTTCACGCTCATCCGGCCAGGCGTGCAGCCCCCGGAGCTGGTCATAGGTCAGCACCCTGTGCTCCACGTGCTCAAAGCCCACGCCGGGGTCATCGAGTCTCGGTCCCGGATTCATTGCCACCATAGCGGCACCGGCGCCGTGGTTGTCCGGGCCATGCGAGATCTGGCGGTCCGCCACCGGAGGCTGGTCCCCGTTGCCATGCATCATCCCGTCCATGGAACCGTGATCCATGGCGCCATCACTGCCATGATCCGCCATGCCCATGGCTGCCATGCCACGCTCGGTACGCGGATAGAGTTCCGGCACCGGCGCCGTCATGCCCTCACGCACGGCCAGGGTGCCACGAGTGAATCCGGAGCGGTCCTGGGACTGGGCGAACAGGGTATAGGCTTCGTCCTGCGGCTCGATGATGACATCGTAGGTCTCAGCCACACCGATGCGGAACTCATCCGTCTCCACGGGCTCGACCTTCTGGCCATCCGCCTCGACAACCGTCATCGGGAGTCCGGGAATGCGCACATCGAAAATGGACATGGCCGAGGCGTTGATCACGCGCAGACGTACCTTCTCGCCCGGCTCAAACAGACCGGTCCAGTTGTCATCCGGCGACATGCCATTCATCAGGTAGGTGTACTCGGCGCCGGTCACATCCAGTATGTCCCGGGGTGTCATGCGCATGCGGCCCCACATGCCCGCCTTCTCCCAGGCAGCACTCCACCCCATGGTCGCGACGTCCTCGAAGAAATCGGAAACCGTGCGCCGATTGTAGTTGTAATAGCCTTCCGCCACCTTCAGGTTGCGCATGACCTCCGACGGGTCATTGAAGGTCCAGTCGGAGAGGACAACGGCATACTCCCGGTCGTATTCGAACGGCTCCGGTTCCTCCGGGTCCACGATCAGCGGCCCGTAGTGGCCCAGCTGCTCCTGCAAGCCGGAATGGCTGTGGTACCAGTAGGTACCGCTCTGGCGTACGGGGTAGCGGTATTCAAAGGTCTCGCCCGGGGCAATCCCCGGGAAGCTCACGCCCGGCACCCCATCCATCTCGAACGGCAGCAGGATGCCGTGCCAGTGGATGGAGGTGGGCTCGTCAAGCCGGTTGGTCACACGGAGCACCGCTTCGCGGCCCTCGCGCAGCCGGATCAACGGCGCCGGTACCGAACCATTCACCGTGATCGGCTGCACGCTCCGGCGGCCATCGATGGTCAGCGGGGTGCGATCAATGGTCAGCTCATAGATGTCCGAGTTGCCCTCTGTACGTCGTGTCAGCTCCCGGTTACCGGTCAGGCCCAGGGCATAGCCCGGCAGGAGGCTGCCAAGCCCAAGCATCAGGCCCATTGTGGAGCCCGTTCTGAGAATGTCACGGCGCGACAGGGGGCGTGGCTTCTGGTGGTTGCTCATGCTCAAACTCCCTCAATCTCCGGATCGTCGGCCCGGTCGACGAGAATGGAAGCATGAGCCTGGCACAAAAAGCTGACATGAAACTGACGGCCCGCAAAACGGCTCTGTCAGCCCCGGTTCAGCTTCTGTCATTATGGTCAGCAGGATAGTGTTCATACGCCGACCAGGGAGATTCCATGCCATCAGACCATGACCGAACCCCCAGGGTGACGGCCATCCTGCTTGATGTGATAGTCCTGGGTGGTTTTATCTGGGTTAAGATCACCAGTGACCCCATTGTCATTGGCGTGGCGGCGCTGGCCATGGTTATCATACTGTTCGTGGAGAGTGTCTTTCTCGCCAACAACCCTGTGCACTCCGGGAACAGCCACCATCATCACGGTAACTGAGCAAGGAGCATCCTATGGAACTCAAGACCTTCAAAGACCTGATCGACTGGACCCGCACCCTCCACCATCACATGGCCGCGTGCCTGGCACACTGCGCCAGCGAGCACCAGGAAGAGCGTGCGCGGATACTGCTCGACTACCTCGCAACCCACGAGACAGAACTGGAGAAACTGGTTACAGACTTTGAGAGGGAAGGTGACGCCCGGGCCCTGAAGACCTGGATCTATGACTTCCTCTCCCACAAACCGATCGAGACGCACCGGACCTGTGATCTCCCCTACACCCGTATGGGATTCGATGACATCTGCCACGAGATCTTTGACTTCCACGACCAGATCATCGATCTCTACCAGAACCTCAAGGATCGCGCCGAGATTCCAGAGGCCCGGGAAATGGTGGAAAACCTGCTGAACCTGGAACGTCACGAAGCCATGCGGATCGCCCGGGAAATCGGACGCATGCAGGACGTGTGAGAGGCGTGTTTCAGAAGATGGTCCGGGAGGTGGGACTCGAACCCACAAGGCACAAGGCCACTCGATTTTGAGTCGAGCGCGTCTACCAGTTCCGCCACTCCCGGTCAGGCTGGCTCACTGCAATGGGCAGTGACCGCCGGATTATACGCGCGGCCAGTGCCGCGTCAATCACAGAGCGTCGAACAGCGACAGACGTGAAATCCGGGCGAACGACTGCTGGGCCGCCTGGAGCGTGAAGTTCTGCTGGGTCAGACGGCTGATGGCCTCGGCATAATCCACATCTTCCAGGTCTGACAAAGTCTCCTGAGCCAGAAGATCGCTGTCCTTCAGGAACTCTTTGGTGCTTTCCACGGTATTCAGGCGTGTACCCACGCCGGCCTGGATTTCCGTTGCCCGGTCCTCGGCGTTCTGCAGGTTGGCCAGACCCTGGTCGATGGTATCCTCAAGCGCTTCGCGCCCTTCCGGGGTATTGGGGTGTGTCTCAAGCCCCTCGATCATCTTCTCCATGGTGCCGAAGATGCTCTGCTGGTCGCCGGTTTCAACCGCGAAGGAATCCTCATCTTCCGGTTCGCCACTGACTTCAAAACGCATCCCGTTGACCTCGATGGGATTACCGCTTACATAATCCTCATCTGATATGAACGTCTCACCGGTTCTCTGGGATTTGACGGTGTACGTGGTGTCTCCGCTGTCCCGTTCAAACGACACCATCAGATCATCAGGGTAGAACTCTTCAAACGCTTCCCGGTCGGTTACAACCCCACTGCTGATCCGGCCGCTGCCCTCGTTACCCTGGTAGGCCCGGGTATTGAACGTGGGCCGGTCGCTGGGTATGGCCTCGAACGTCTCCCGGCCATTGTCGTTCACCTTGATCGTGACCCCGTCATCAATCTGCACTGAACGCTCGCCGGAATCGCCCCGGTATTCAATGTTGCCGGATACATCCTCGCCAAAGGGCTTTTCGCCGCCCTGGAAACCGGCGAACAGGAACTCCCCTTCCGGCCCCTGGGTGTTGGCCAGGCTGACCATCTGCCCCTTCACCTGCCGCAACTCCTGGGCGATGGACTCGCGATCCGACTCACTCAGGGAACCACTGCCAGCCTGGACCATCAACTCTCGGGTGCGGGCCAGCGCATCCGTGTAGCTGGATAGCGTCCCGTCTTCCCGCTCCAGGCGGGTCTGAGTCATGTCCAGGGTTTCCTGGTACTGCTCGCTGCGCGCCAGGTCATCCTTGAGCTGCACGATGCGGGTGGAAGCCACTGGGTCATCCGAGGGGCTGAGCACCTTCTTGCCGGTGGCCACCTGCTCCTGGGTACGCGCCTGCTGGGCGTTGAGGTTCTGGAACTGCTGGATCCCTTGGTTGAAGATCTGGCTTGTGGAAACACGCATGATCACCCTCCCCTAGTTGAAGGTGCCGAGCAGGGTATTGAACAGGTCCCGGGCAACCGAGACCACCTGCGATGAGGCGCTGTAAGCGTTCTGGAATTCGATGAGCCTGCCGGCTTCCTCGTCGAGATTGACGCCGGACTGCTCCTCCCACTGTTTCTGGGACTGCTCCTTGAGCGTTCCGGCGGCTTCCTGGTCCACCTGGGCGGTCTGGGTCCGCGACCCAACATCCTCGACCACGGAGCCATAGGCGTCCGTGAAGCTGAAATTGCCGTTGTCCAAGTAGTTTTTTGCGTTCAGGTCGCCCAGTGCCAGGCCGTTGCGGTTGTCCGAGGTGCCGCCCTCGTTGGTTTCAAGGCGGAAGCTGTCACCGGCCTCCGGGTTGCCGCTGATCTGAAACTGGAAGCCTTTATAGGCGGGTTCGCTGCTGGGGGCCTGGTTGAAGACCCCATCATTATTAGCGGTCAGGCGCACACCATCGGCGAGGGTTGTATCCACGTAACCGCCAACTGTTGCTGCCTTACCCGCGGTGTCCAACGGGACCCCATCATCAGGACCAGACGCCTCAACAATTGATCCCGGTTCATACGGATTTGGCTTCTCAACCGAGAGCTCTCCTCCACCAGTTGAACTGACCAAACTTACGCTGATGTCCTCGCCCGTGTTTGATCGGAGATTGATGTCCGAGCCATTGTTGGTAACGTCTAGTCCAAGCGACGCAAAATCATTGCTGTTATTGATGGCGTCCTCAAGAGAATCCGAGTTCAGTGGCCCATCCACTGTCAGATTGACGCCATTAATACTGATCTCCGCATCCGACCCCGAGAACCCCGTAAGACTTGCTTGCGTATAGGCGGTTGCCTGTACTCCTGACCGACCATTGAGTTTATCGGCAATGGTCTGGGCAGACTCATTGGCACTAATGTTGAGTGCTGGCTGGGTTGAAACCACACCGGTTTCGGGATCACGTGTCCGGATTTCCAGCGTCTGCCCGGTATAGCCATTGTCCGTCCCGACCTTTGGACCCACACCCTGGGGCCCGGATGCTGTCACAACCCGCGCCCCCGGATCTCCGCTGAACACCGTATTCGTCTTCCCGGGCTCAAACCGCACATTGTTCATGGGCGGATCCAGTGGCTTGGGGTTGGCAGGGTCGGAAACGTCCACCACCTCATAGCGGTTCTCCGAAAGGAACCGGATCTCCATGGGCGGATCAAGGTTGCCGTTCTCGTCCAGGGCATCCAGCCGGCGG
>ENA-ORDC01000275-ORDC01000275.1-marine-metagenome-genome-assembly--contig:-NODE-275-length-55280-cov-5.775592_pt1 | contig 55280 bp, 41 predicted proteins | sample MGYA00237783_ERZ508515 | MGnify/ENA primary metagenome ERZ508515 (study PRJEB26186, sample SAMN06268792) | marine metagenome | isolation source: Eden Landing Ponds, San Francisco, CA, USA | place...
ACGTGTTAGAAGTAATTGAACAATATCCTTCATCAGGAACAAAAATCACCTCTACTGAGCGAAGGTTTTTAGTTTCTCGATTTCCTTATGGAATTGTGTATATGGTTGAGGATGATCTCATTAAGATATTTGCGATCATGAACCTAAGGCAAAAACCTGGCTATTGGGAATCACGTAAATAGGCATACTGTAGGTAATGCTCGTCTTATAGGTCAACAGTACTGAGAAGTGTTGTAGGCCGGGTTGCCAATCCGGTCGTTAACCCTCCACTATGCCGTTCAGAAAGGCTTTGTAGAGCAGGCACCCCCTATAAATAAGGAGGGACTTAAAACCAGCACCTACTCCAGGATGCTAAATAGTTTCATACGGTTAAGTAAAAAGCAGTGTCATCCAGCTGCGTAGTCGAGGGATCTTTTGCCACCAGGGTCGCGTAGTATCTAAGAGGCAATCTCTTGGTTTCTAAAAACAGGACCTATGAATTTTGTGGAATTGGCCAAAGCAGGTGCTCGTGTTTTTTGTACCGGTTCTGTTCTTAACCATTTGCAGTAACAGAAAACGGACTCTTCAATCTCGTATCATTTCAAAAGGGTGATAAACCAGTTACTGTTCTCTACGTTTTTTGAGCGACCAAAAAACGTAGTAAAAGTCGCCGCCTGAAAATTGCGAACCCATTCCAAACCTCGGGCTGGATAATTTCAATGGTCCATCAAATCATATAAATAATTCTGTTTAAAGCACCGGTACGAAATTATCCTATGCGTCCTCGGTTCTCCACCCGCAATTTGTTATGGCGGGCGGGAAATATAAAACACGTCACGGTTTTTGACTACTGGGCGTTTAGCAGAATTAAAGCAAAATCAGAGCGTGCTTTCAAACCGGACCTAAGAATTGTGAGTGAAGGCCTGATAGGGTAATTTCGTATTTCTGAAGTTAAGGTTTATAAAACCGGGGGTTTGGGGGAATCGCGGCAAGGAAGTCATAAGAATAATTGCTAACGCTTTAAAGCGATCCCCGTATTCCTTTTTTAACCCTCTAGTTGAGAGAGGGTTGTACCCTCGACCAACAACCAGATGCGTACCTTGGGAGTGCAACTCACTCTGAACGTGGGTTCCTATTCATTTTTTCAATCAAGAAAAAACGAATCAAAAGTTTGATATTGCACCTTTTTTCTTGACAAAAAAGGTGCTAAAAAGTCAAGACTAAGAATTTTGAATTCGTCTTCGGCCTGTTAGATACATGCATTTTAATGATCCTTGATCTAATGGATTTAGGTATAAATTATTTATCGGTATAAAATGCATCAACGCATCTTTGGGCCTCAACACAAAATTCTTATGTCCGATTGAAAACCGTAAAATAATCATGAAAAATTAAACCGATATTATTGAAAGTGTCAAAACCAAGCTAGAGAAATTTCTGTCTGACGAGGTGCTGCTATAAATCGAGATCAGCGTAGATGAATGAAGTCAGCGCCGAGGAGTTAAATTTCTCTTGATCTTTTACAAGCTTTTTGGATCAAGCCAAAAAGCGAAAACAATCCTTTCCACAAAGGCAATATTTCCTTATCATTGACTACCTTAAAAATCGAGCAGATCTAAGAAAATTATATCCTTTTCATTCATCTATTTTTAATTTTTAATAGTAAAGAGCGCTGAGCAACGAAGAACAACATAACGACCACCACCAACCCCAAAAAGGGCAACAACCAAACAACCCACCACCCCAAGGCTATTACGGACAACCGCCTGAATACGGCTACCGGCCTATTGAAGAAGACGAAATTGACCTTATAGAACTGGTACAGACTTTCTGGGACGCCCGTGAAAAAATTGTAAAAATCACCGGTGCTTTTTTGGTATTGGGACTGTTAGTTGCACTCTTCAGCCCCAAAGAATATTCCACCTCTGCGACGATGATGCCGGAAATGCAATCTGCCCAGAGTGGGGCTAGTGGTTTACTACAGCAGTATGGGGGGATGTTGGGAATTAGCGGCGCGGGTGTAGCTTCTGGAACCGAAGGATCTATTCCCCCACAACTCTATCCGAATATTGTTCAGAGCCTCCCTTACCAGGTGGAGCTGATGAATACCGAAGTCTATTTCTCAAAGTACGATACCACCGCTACGGTGCACGATTTTTTTAGTGAAATTCATTCTCCTTTTTCTTTAATAGGGTTCATAAAAGGATATACCATCGGTCTGCCCGGAAAAATAATTGGACTATTTAAAGCCGAAGAGGGACAGACCAGCCCACTGCCACAAAAAGTGGATCGCGAGGAAGTTCTGTCATTATCCAAAGAGCAGATGGAAACGGTGAAAACACTGAGAGAGCGTTTATCCATTTCAGTGGATCAAGAAACGGGAATATTGACACTGACCAGTGAATTTCCCGATCCGCAGGCCGCAGCCGAAGTGGGACAGAAAGGTATTCAGTTATTGCGGGAAAATGTAGAAGAGTATCGCACCCAAAAGGCGCGGCAAAACTTACAGTTTGTGCAAGAGCAAGTACAGGAAGCAAAAAAGCGTTTTGAGGAAGCCCAGCAACGGCTGGCGGAATTTCGCGACAGTAACCAGAACCTGGCGACGGCCAAGGCGCAGAGTCGTGAGCAAGAGCTGCAGTCGCAGTATGATCTGACCTTTAACCTCTATAACTCTCTCTCTCAGCGACAGGAGCAAGCCAAGTTGGACCTGCAGGAGGAAACCCCGGTGCTTTCGGTACTGCAGCCCGTGAGTGTACCACTGGAGGATAATACATCTGGATTAATGATTTTGATTGTATCTGGTATGCTGGGTGGTATTATTGCACTTGGATGGGTACTGGTAAGTAGTTGGTGGAAGCATGAACAGATAAGTTTTAAGCAGTAATTATTAAGGTGTAAGAAAGTGTGTCATCCTGAATTTATTTCAGGATCTTTTATACAAAAGGAATTAATAGTCAACAGATGCTAAGCAAAGATTCTAAAATTTATATTGCTGGTCATCGTGGTATGGTGGGCTCGGCTGTAAAGCGAAAGCTGAAACAGGAGGGATATGACAATCTTATTTATAGAACTAGCACCGAGCTAGACCTGCGAAATCAGAAGGCTGTACAACAGTTTTTTAAAGAAGAACAGCCTGATATTGTAGTAGATGCAGCGGCCCGGGTCGGGGGCATATTGGCCAATGACGAATACCCTTGGCAATTCCTATATGAAAATTTAGAAATACAAAATAATATCATTGCTGCTTCACATCAGCAAAATGTTGATAAGCTGATATTTTTAGGAAGCTCCTGTATCTACCCCAAGCATGCCGACCAGCCGATGAGTGAAAATGCGCTGTTGACCGGAGAGTTAGAACCGACCAACCAATGGTATGCAATCGCTAAGATAGCGGGCGTAAAAATGGTTGATGCGTTGCGAAGACAGTACAACCATGATTACGTATCGCTGATGCCGACCAACCTGTACGGACCCAACGATAATTTCGATCTAAAAACTTCTCATGTACTTCCGGCCATGATCCGCAAGTTTCATGAGGCTAAAGAAGCAGGGCATACTCCCGTACCGCTTTGGGGAACCGGATCACCAATGCGCGAATTTTTGCATGTAAATGATGTAGCTGATGCCGTATTTTTCACACTCAATAATGACATGGAGCATGATCTTTATAATGTAGGGACCGGAAAGGATATTACGATCAAAGACCTGGCATTGTTGGTACAGGATATCTTAGGGCACAAAGGCGATATCAATTGGGATACCTCCAAACCTGACGGTACGCCTCGAAAACTAATGGACGTCAGCCGCATGACGGAAGCGGGATGGACGTATAATATTGAGTTAGAGGATGGTGTTCGTTCGACGTATGAATGGTATTTGGAACATGAAGATGAAATTAAAGAAGTAGAAATTGAGTCCTAAAAGTCCCCCTTGTGGCAATTTCAGATTGAAAAGCGGTAAATGAAGTTTGAAGGGGGTGAGGGGGATGATTATTTATTATCCTTCTAATTGATAGTCATTTGTTCTTTAAGACATTTTGTAGTGTACCTTTTGGCTTGATCCAAAAGGTACTAAAAAGTCAAGACTAAGAATTTTGAATTCGGCATCGGCCTGCAAGATACATGCATTTTAATGACCCTTGAACTCATGGAAATAGGTATAAATTACTAATCGGTATAAAATGCATAACCGTATCTTTTCGGCCTCTGCTTAAAATTCTTATGTCTGATTGAAAACCATAAAATCGACAACAATTATTGAATCAACATCATTGAAAGCGACAAAACCAAACCGGAGAAATTTCTGTATGACGAGGTGCTGGTAAAGAATGTGACCAGCGTTGATGAATGAAATCAGCACCGAGCAGTTAAATTTCTCTTGATCTTTTACAAGCTTTTTGGATCAAGCCAAAAAGCGGGAAATTCGTTTGGTCACAAAAAATGAACATACAGCATGCCAAAAGCCAAAAAAGAATAATAAAGTTTAAACAAATACTAAATTGTGAGTGCATCAAGAAATAAAACAGCATTAATAACAGGGGTCACCGGACAGGATGGTTCTTATTTAGCAGAACTTTTACTTAATAAAGGCTACGAAGTACACGGAATCAAGAGACGTGCAAGTTTGATTAAGACCGATCGTGTAGATCATCTCTACCACGATCCCCACTACGAAGGTTTGCCTTTTTATTTGCACTACGGAGACATGACCGATTCTTCAAATCTTATTCGTATTGTACAGGAAACACAGCCCGACGAAATCTACAACCTGGCGGCCCAAAGTCATGTAGGCGTATCCTTTGAATCTCCGGAATACACGGCAGATGTAGATGCCCTTGGAGTCCTTCGACTGCTGGAAGCGATCCGTATATTGGGCATGGAGAACAAAACGAAGTTTTATCAGGCTTCTACTTCTGAACTGTATGGGAAAGTACAGGAGATGCCGCAAAATGAAGATACCCCTTTTTATCCTCGGTCTCCTTATGCAGCGGCCAAGTTGTATGCCTATTGGATATGCAAGAACTACCGCGAAGCCTATGATATGTTTGCGGTCAACGGTATCTTGTTTAACCACGAATCACCAAGGCGGGGTGAAACCTTTGTAACCCGAAAGATTACTCGTGCGGCGGCACGTATTGCAGCAGGAAAGCAGAAGAAATTATTCTTAGGTAACCTCAACGCTAAACGGGATTGGGGACATGCCAAAGATTATGTGCGCGGCATGTGGTTAATGCTGCAGCACGAACGACCGGAAGATTTTGTGTTGGCTACAGGAGAAACCACAACCGTTCGGTCTTTTGGGGAAATGGCCTTTAGTCACCTCGGCATTGAACTCCGGTGGGAAGGCGAAGGCGTCAATGAAAAAGGGTTAATTGATTCTATTGATAAAGAACAATTTGAAGAGATTACAAACCTTTCACCTTCTAACCTTCAACTTTCAACGGACAAAGTCCTTATCGAAGTTGATCCGCAGTACTTTCGACCTACTGAAGTCGATAGTCTTTTAGGCGATGCTTCTAAGGCTAAGGAAAAATTAGGGTGGAAGCCAGAGTTCCTGATCAATGATTTGGTAGAGAATATGGTTGAAGGAGATATGAAAGAATTGAAAAAGGAAATTGAATCATGAATAAGAATATACTTACTAGTGCAGATGGTTTCATATGCAGCCACTTTAGAGTTATTTTTAGCAGAAGTTCATTATTATTATAACTTTTTTTAAAACCTGGGGCTGGCTAAATATGTTGCCAAAACACGAATTTGATAAAATAGGAATATTTAACAGAGGTAACTGTGCCCCCCCCAATGGAGTATGACATTGCTATAATTGGCTCTGGAATAATTGGAGGAGCATTGGCATATAAGTTATCACAGAAATATCAATTGAAAGTTGTTGTGATTGATAAAGAGAAAAAGCCAAACCAACATCAAACGGGTAGAAATAGTGGTATAATTCATTCAGGAGTCTATTATCCTAAAAACTCTCTCAAATCTAAAAATTGTATTAATGGGTATAAGCAGTTAATTCAGTTTTTAGAAGAAAACAATATAACCTATAAAATAACAGGTAAACTAATTGCAGCTGCTAATGAAAATGAATTTTCAGAATTAAATAGGTTATTTGAAAATGCTCAATCTGTGGGATTAGATGTACAGTATTTAACTAAGAAAAAGATTCATAAAATCGATCCAAACTTAAAAATTCCCCGAGGATTTTACGTTGAGGAAACTGGATTGGTAGATTATAGTCAAGTACTAAATAAACTAATTGACGTTTCTTCTGATAATAGTGTGTATTTTACTTTTGGAACTTACATAAATGAAGTGGAAAAGAATGGTAATAGTTATACTTTGGGTACGAACAGGGGATCGGTACAAACAAAATATGTAGTTAATTGTGCTGGACTGCAGTGTGATAGGGTTTATGAGTTATTGACTGGCCAAAACTCTCCAGTGAGAATATTGCCATTTAAGGGTGAGTATTTCGAGATTTCTCCTGATTTGTACCAGTCTGATATCCCAGTTTATCCGGTTCCTAATCCTGATTTCCCATTCTTAGGTGTGCACCTAACCCCTATGATTGATGGATCTTTAAAGGTGGGACCCAATGCGGTGTTATCTTTTGACAGAGAGGGATATGATGGATTTGAAATTAAGATAGCTGATGCATTAGATATTGTTTCAAACAAGGCAATATATAAGTTGATAAAGAATTACAAAGCGACGGTTTTAAAGGAAATGTTAAAACAAAAAAGTAAAAGCTTTTTTGAAAAGAAGGTGAAGAAGTATTGGTCCAGATTTAATATTTCTGAAATAAATGGTTATTCTTGTGGAATTAGAGCTCAAGCAACGGAAAATGGCGAATTATTAAGCGATTTTCGGATTGAAACATTTGATAGGCAGGTGCATGTGTTGAATGCCCCATCACCGGCCGCGACTTCATGTTTAGCTATTGCGGATACGATAGTGGAAAGATTAAATAGATTAATTAAATAATTAAACGATTTATTATGTCAAAAAAGAGAATTTTACTCATAGGTGGAGCAGGTTATGTTGGAACAGTACTAACCTCCCATTTGCTAAAGAAAGGGTATAAGGTAAGAGTACTGGATGAATTTGTATATGATAACCAGTTTGCAATAAATCCATATTTGGGAGACCCTGATTTTGAAATTCAAAAGGGAGATTTAGCAAATGATCAAGATTTGAAAAAAGCTATTCAGGGAGTTTCTGATGTGGTTTTATTGGGAGGACTGGTAGGAGACCCGGTTACAAAGAAATATCCTGAAGCTTCTAATAAAATTAATACTGAAGGAGTACAATCTTGTATTGATTTTTTAAATGGCCAGGAGTTGGGAAAAGTAATTTTTATTTCTACTTGCTCTAATTATGGATTGATTGATGAGGATGAGATTGCGGATGAAGAATTTGAATTAAATCCTTTGTCATTGTATGCAACAGCAAAGGTTGAAGCAGAAAAACACCTACTATCCTACAAAGAAAAGGCTGATTTTACGGGCGTAGTATTGCGTTTTGCTACGGCATTTGGCTTATCGCCAAGAATGCGTTTCGATCTTACGGTTAGCCAATTTACCAGAGATCTTTATTTTGGAAAAGAGCTCATTGTTTATGATGAACATACATGGAGACCTTATTGCCATGTTCGTGACTTTGCCCGACTTGTTCAAAGAGTGTTAGAAGCTGAAAAGAACAAGGTTGATTTTGAGGTATTTAATGCCGGAGCCGAAAAGAATAATTTTACCAAGAAGATGATTGTTGATGAAATCTTAAAGCATGATCCCAATGGCTCAGTAAAATATACTGGTAAGGGTGATGATCCTAGAAACTATCGGGTATCATTTGAAAAGGTTAAGACAGTGCTTGATTTCGAGCCGGAATATACTGTCGAAGAAGGAATAAAAGAGCTTATCGAGGCATTTGAAATAGGCGTTTATTCTGATGCGATTGAAAATGCTGGTAAGTATGGGAATTTTGAAATCAAGTATGACGGGATAGAAAGTAATGATTAAAGATTTTGTTTCATTTGTTCAGGATGTTTATGGCACAGATGAATTTATTCCGCTTCATGTACCAAGATTTGAAGGGAATGAAAAGGAGTATGTGACGAATACAATAGAATCTACTTTTGTTTCTTCTGTAGGTGCTTATGTTGATCAATTCGAAGAGATGATTGCTGAAAAAACCGAAACAGAAGCGGGTGTGGCTGTGGTTAATGGCACATCAGCTCTACAAGTAGCATTGCGTTTAGCAGGTGTGAAAGACGGTGATGAAGTGCTAACGCAAGCACTGACATTTGTGGCTACAGCTAATGCCATCGCATATAATGGAGCTAAACCAGTCTTTGTAGATGTAGATCGGGATACAATGGGACTGTCTCCAAAGGCTGTAAAACGGTTTTTAAATGAGTATGCAGAAGTTCGTGAGGATGGGTGCTATAATACTAAAACAGGTAATAGGATTACCGCCTGCGTGCCCATGCATACCTTTGGGTTTCCAGTTCATTTTGACGAATTGGCAACTGTGTGTGAGGAATGGAAGATTCCAATTGTTGAAGATGCCGCAGAATCATTGGGCTCGTTGTATAAAGGTAAACCAACTGGAAGTCTAGGAAGCTTTGGTATCCTTTCCTTTAATGGTAACAAGATTGTTACGGCTGGAGGCGGTGGAGCAATAGTTACAGATGACGAAGAAGCTAGCCAGCATGCTAAGCATTTAACAACCACTGCAAAGAAACCGCATGATTATGAGTATTACCATGATGAATTAGGCTATAATTATCGGATGCCTAATCTCAACGCGGCGTTGATATGTGCCCAGTTGGAACAATTAGATAATTATATTGATAATAAACGAGGTTTGGCGAAGGAATATTCAGACTTTTTTGAACGGAGGGGTATTAAATTCAGAAAAGAGCAGTCTGATACCAGAGCTAATTATTGGTTGATGTGTGTTGAGTTTGAAGATCGAAAGGAACGCGATCTGTTTTTAGAAGAAACGAATGATAAAGGAATTATGACTCGTCCCATTTGGCAGTTGATGTATCGTTTGCCAATGTACGAGGATTGTCTGCGAGATGATCAGAAGAATGCAGAGTATTTGGAAGATCGAATTGTAAATATACCAAGTAGTGTACGTGTATGAGTAAATTCCGAATAGGATATTTCGCAGATGGGCCATGGTCTCATAAGGCGTTTGAATTGTTACAAGAAGATGAGTCCTTGGAAATTTGTTTTATTGTACCAAGAACTGATTCAAACGATGAGACCCTGAGGAATTTTGCTACAGAATATGTTATTGATTATCTCAAGCCTGTGAGGGTTAATAGTGCCCAATTTAGAGATGAGGTTAATAAGTATGATTGTGATTTATTTGTTTCAATGAGTTTTAACCAAATCTTTAAGAAAGAAACCATTGAAATCCCAAGGTTAGACACTATTAATTGTCATGCCGGCAAATTACCGTTTTATCGTGGACGTAATGTTTTAAATTGGGCTATTATTAACGATGAGGATGAGTTTGGAATTACAGTTCATTTTGTAGATGAGGGTATTGATACAGGTGATATAATTCTACAGGATACCTATCCAATTTTAGAAAATGATGATTATGGTACTATACTAAAAAAAGCTTATAAAGGTTGCTCAGAACTATTATATGAGTCTGTAAAAAAGTTGCAAGAAGGAGTTTATGAGCGTATAGAGCAAGATACAATACATCCTGTTGGTTTTTATTGTGGGGGGCGTCAGTTAGGTGATGAAATAATAGATTGGAATAAAAGCTCTCGTGAGATATTCAATTTTATTAGAGCTTTAGCAGATCCGGGGCCCAAAGCAACTACTTTTAAAAAAGGAAAAACTATAAAAATAAATAGGAGTAAATTGATAGAAAATGCTCCATCTTACAAAAATATACCAGGCCAAATACTAAAAAAGACTAAGGAAGGATATTTAGTGAAAACTAAAGATACATTTATAGAAATAAAAGAAATTGAAACAGATATTTCTTTGAAGGTTGGAGATAGATTTGAAACTGGTTCATTGAAAGAATAAGATTAAAATTGATCTGATGTATAGGAATAGAACTATTAATACGGATTCGACCCTTCTTGAAGCGTTTAAAAAAATGGATAAGCTTGATAAAAAGCTCTTGATCGTATTAGAGGATGAAAGTTTCAAAGGATTATTAAGTGCTGGTGATATACAACGAGCTATTATACGTAATGAGTCACTTGATACAATGGTTAAAGATGTGTTGCGATCAGATATTCGTGTTGCTTCCCCTATTAATTCCTTCGATGAGATAAAAGAAATGATGTTGGAGTTTCGTATGGAACTTTGTCCTGTTGTAAATGAACGAAATGAAATAGAAGATATATATTATTGGGAAGATATCTTTGCGGAAGAAAGCCCCGAACCAAGAGAAAAATTCAATTTACCCGTAGTTATAATGGCCGGAGGATTTGGCACGCGATTAAGGCCGTTAACCCATGTAATGCCCAAGCCGTTAATACCTATCGGAGAAAAAAGTATGCTTGAACATATTTTTGAACGGTTCAACAGGCATGGCTCTGATCAATTTTTTATTTCTGTAAATTATAAATCAGACTTAATTGAATACTATCTTCGAAAACAGGATTTGCCATATGATCTAAATTTTTTTACGGAAGATGAACCATTGGGTACAGCGGGCAGTCTCTCTCTTATAAAAGATGAAATCGATAATACCTTTTTTGTAAGCAATTGCGACATCATAATTGAGCAAGATTATTCGGAGATACTTAACTATCATCGAGAGAATAACAATGAATTGACAGTCATTTCTGCACTTAAAAATTATGCCATTCCATATGGTACTATTGATACAGGAGAAAATGGCAAATTGGAGTCTCTAAATGAAAAGCCAGACCTAACATTTCAGATAAATAGTGGGATGTATATTCTGGAGCCTCATCTACTAGAACAAATTCCTGAACAAACTTTTTTCCATATAACTGATTTGATCGAAAAAATAAGAGAGCGGGACGGTAATATTGGTGTATTCCCTGTTTCAGAGAAGTCGTGGACGGATGTAGGCGAATGGGATAAGTATTTGGATAATATTAATTTCTGAACTATTTATAATGGCGTCAAAGAGAATTTTATTAGTTGGCAATGCTAATCACCAGTTCATAACTAATTATGCCAAGTGGTTAAAAAAGGAGTCCAATGAATTGGTAATTGATATTTTATCTAATCGTCCTGTAAAGGAAAACGCAAGAGAATGTTATAGCCGGATCTTTCATCTCAATTTTGAGTCACCTTTATTTAAATTTGTAAATAAGGTTAAAGGCCTCAGACGTTTTTACAGGTTTTTTCTGTACCTAAGGTTATTGGACGAATTGCCAATGTATGATTATGTGCATTTTCACTTTTTGATAGTTGATTCAGGATTTTTAGCAACGCAAGTCAAGAATTACTTAGAAACAAAAGTTATTATCTCAATATGGGGAAGTGATTATTATAGGGTAAAAGAGCGAGATAAAAAATATTTTATAAATGCCTGCTATGAAGCTAACAAAATCACTTTTGCAAATGAGCAAACAAGGGACGATTTCATTGAAGATTTCGAATGGAAAAAAGACAATCTTTCGATCTGCCGGTTTGGTCTGGCTCCAATTGAGATATTAAAAAAAATGGATAAATCAAAGGGACAATGTAAGCAAGATTTAGGTTGGGACTCTAATAAGTTATCAATCACTGTAGGTTACAATAGTAACCCTGCCCAGCAGCATCAAAAGATTATTGAACAATTCACTAATTCTAATTTACTAAGATACAAAGATAAAGTAGAGCTTATTTTTCCTCTTACTTATGGGGGTACAGAATCCTATAAAGATCAGGTAGAAAAGTTAATTAACAAGTCTCCATTTGAGTACAAGCTGTATCGTAATTATTTGTCTGATGAAGAAGTCGCAGAAATTCGACTAGCTTCCGATATAATGATACAGCTCCAAAAAACAGATCAGTTTTCTGGCTCTATGCAAGAACATTTATACACCGGCGATATAGTTATTACCGGAAGTTGGCTACCTTATCAAACGATGAAAGATTATGGGGCTTACCTTTTGGAAGTAGATAAAATTGAGGAATTAGTTGGTTTGGTGCCTAAAGTGATTGATAATTACGAAGGATATAAGAAGAAAACAGATAAAAATGCTGATGCCATAGAAAGATTGAGTTCTTGGGAGACAAACATTCAAGACTGGATAGCCTTATATAATTAGTTAAGTGGATTTCAAAAATACTGCAATATCCGGTGTAAAATGGACGACGGTTGACAAGGTTGGCAAGGCGGTATTCCAATTACTTCAGGTGGCTATCCTCACTCGTTTTTTACCCAAGGAAGCATTTGGGTTAGTGGCAATGGCCGTAGTTGTTATTGGATTCACCAATATTTTTGTGGATATGGGATTGACCTCGGCAATTCTTCATAAACAAGAAGCCACTGTAAATGAGTATAGCAGTATATATTGGTTAAATATTTTTATTTCGGTTGGATTATATATCCTTTTAATAATTGCGACCCCCTTTGTTGCTGATTTTTATTCTGAAAAAGAGTTATTAACGATTGTACCGATCTTGGGGGCGAATATATTACTGATTGCATTGGGGCGACAGCATCGTACAATAATGCAAAAAGAATTTCGATTTAAGCCCATTGCGCTTGTTGAATTATCAGCTTATTTCGTCGGTGTAATCGTTGCTGTTATACTCGCGTACCGCGGGGCTGGGGTATACAGCTTGGTATATTCTACTTTGACCGCTTCTACAATAACTAATATTTTGTTTTTAGGAATAAATATCCGGCTTAATCCGATAAGGCTACATTTTAGTTATAAAGATACAGTCCCTTTTTTAAGAGTTGGCGGGTACCAGATGGGCAGCAAGATCTTAGACTTCGCCTCCAGAGAAGCAGATGTTTTTATAGTAGGAAAAATGCTTGGGGCTGAGGCTTTAGGCTTATACAGCTTGTCTAAACAGATAGTCTCTAAGTTATTTAGTTTAATAAATCCAATAGTTGTCAATGTTTTGAGTCCTCTTTTGTCATCAATTCAAAAAGAGTCAGAAAGATTAAAAAGTACATTTTTGAAGGTAGTTAAATATTTGGCTTATATAAATTTTCCACTTTACTTCTTGATTCTAATAAACTCTAGAGAAATTTTATCTATTGTTTATGGTAGTGAATATGCAGAAGGCTTTCTAGTATTATCATTATTAGCTGTATATTATTGCATTATTTCACTCTCAAATCCAGTAGGAAGTCTGCAAATTGCCACAGGAAGAACTGACATTGGTTTTGTATGGACTATATTACGGGTGATTATAAGTCCCGTATTTATATTTATGGGCTCAATCTATAGTATAAATGGTGTTGCTCTATCTATTGCTATTCTTGCCGTCATTTTATTGATACCAATGTGGTATATGCAATTAAGGCCTATGGCAGATATAGCTCTTAGAGAGTATTTTGAACAGTTTTATAAACCTTTATCTGTATTCTTAATTTTTGGTTTATTTGCTCTAGCTGGTGAATACTTCATAAGTCTGGAGCCACTTTTTATGAGCTTGGTAACAAAGACGGTACTGTTTACGATTCTATTTGCTGGAGCATTGCTTCTGATAGACAGGAAGTCTTTAAAATCTTTTTGGAAGTTTGCTAATTCTTCATTGAGGAAATCAATTTAAGTGATGTCGAAATTTGTAGTAGAAATAGAACCGAAAAAAGACTTTCCAGATGAAAGTTTTAAATCAACCATCCAAGAAAATAGTAAGTTTACGGATGATTGTATCTATACAGATCAGGAAGATTACTTTTTATTTTTAGATGGAGTAATACTAAATAAAAGAGAATTAATTCATTCAAGAGAAATTGAAAATTGGCAGTCATGCATAATTAATTTATACCAAAAAGAGGGTGATGCTTTTTTTGACTTGTTAAGAGGTTCTTATGTTGGATTAATGTTTGATAAAAATGCTGATAAATGGCTTATATTTTCAGATCACATTGGGAGTAAACCAATTTATTATCACTCCAAAAATAACAAAATCTATATTTCAAATAGTTATACAGAATTAGTTAACACTCTTAAAGCTAATTCAATATCTGTTTCTTTAAATAGAGAAGCCGCTTATTTGTTGCTCACATATGGTTTTGTTTTCGAAGAAATTACTATACTTAATGAAATCAATAGGTTAAAAATTGGTTATTTTGCAATTATTGAAAATAACAAGTTTAAAGAGAAAGAGTTTTTTAAACTTGAAAATGATCCTATTGAAATTACAGAAGGTGAGGCAATAAATGAGATAGACAAAAGATTCAGAAATGCCACCCATCTGGCTTTTAAAAAAGATCAGGAGTATAATCTTAAGCATTTGGTTTCTTTAAGCGGGGGGCTTGATTCAAGAATGACATCTTGGGTAGCTCACGAGATGGGGTATACAGACCAATTAAACATTACTTATTCACAAAGTAACTATCTAGATGAAACTATTCCCAAAAAAATTGCTGAAGATTTAAAGCATGAGTGGTTTTTCAAGGCTCTAGATAATGGTTTGTTTCTCAATGAAATTGATAACATCACCAAGATTTCTGGTGGTAATGTTTTATATTATGGGTTAGCTCATAGTTTTAGTTTTTATAAATATTTGTGTTTCAATGAAATGGGAATGTTGCATACAGGTCAATTGGGGGACGTTGTTCTAGGTACCTTTTCAAAAGAGGATAGAAATAAAGAGTATAAGTTCGGAGATGGAGCGTACTCATGTAGACTTCTCCATAAATGTGATGAGTCAACTATTAGTGATAGTTATGACAATCAGGAGATATTTAAAATGTTCATCAGAGGATTTTACGGCGCAAATCAAGGATTATTGTCAATCCAACAATATACAGAAACCTATTCCCCTTTTTATGATATAGATTTTATGACTTTTGCACTCAGTTTACCAATTGAGATGAGATTTAATCATAACTTGTATAAAAAGTGGATTATTGATAAGTACCCTCATGCAGCGAATTATATTTGGGAGTCAACTAAGTCAAAAATAACTGATTGGCATATTAAAATTGGTAATAAAGAAATTTCAGTACGCCAGCTACCTAAAAAGATTTTGAATCACTTGGGGATAAGTAGTTATGGAACTGATACTAAGAATCACATGAATCCACTTGACTATTGGTATAACAATAATTTAGATCTCAGGAGTTTTCAGGACGAATATTTTGAATCAAATATAAGTCGTTTAAACGATTACCCTGAGCTCAAAGAAGATTGTATAAAATTGTATAAAAAGGGGAATGGCGTAGAGAAGAATCAAGTATTAACGTTAATTTCAACTATGAAACAGTTCTTTTAAAAGATTGAATATCCTCAATAAGTTCTTTAAAGGGTCTAAAAAGAGAAAATGACATTATCCTTCGAATTTATGATTACCTTAAAGAAAATCATGAGTATAAATTTGCTTCAGCCCAATCTTTAACCTATGTATTCGGCAATGCTCAGCTGATTCGATTCAGACATTATATCAATAATGGGTCAGTTTGTTAGAAAACGCGGTTAAATAATAAAATCTTTAATTTTTTTTTAAAAGACTGCTTTTATAAAGATAAAAAGTATTAGTCTGTTGAAGCTTAATAAAAATATAGAAATCATATGTTATTTTTTGGCAGTATTATCGGTTTCCTTGATTACTGTTTATGAGTTAAGTGTTTCAATATTTATATTTTTTAGTTTGTCGTATTTGCTCGGTTTTATTTCAATAATACCTTTTTATAAAAAGAAGGAACTAATAAGGTGGTATAGCTTTGTATTTTGCATATCTGTTTTATTTACTATTGCACTATATGTTGTGTATCTAAACAGATATGATCTACCATATTTCATTGGCGGGTCGGATGACCTGACGTATGAAGAACAGGGTAAAATGATAGCAAATCACCTGTGGTTATATAGTTCATCTGAGATACAGGCAATTCTCAATAAACCATGGCATGATTCAGAAGGTTATGTATATGTTGTTAGCCTAATTGTTAGAATCGGTGAGGCAATAGGTGGCTTCCATACTTTAATGCCAAGGTTTCTTAATTGTACAGGACTAGGACTTCTTTTTCCGTTGACTTATTCTGTTGTAACAAAAATAGATATAAAACATAAAGAGGCTATTAAAATTTCATTAATTACCTGTTTGCTGCCCATAATGCTTTATACTGCAGCACATACGTTTCGGGATATTATTATATGCTTACTATTGGTATCTATTCTCTTATTTTCTTTAAAGATTATACAATCTAAAACTAAGGTGTCTCTATGGTATACCCTCCTTATTTTAATACTTATTTTAATACTAAGTGAATTTCGTTATTTGCAAATAATTGCTGCGGGAGGAATGCTTATTGTAGGATGGTATTCAAAAGTTGGAGAAAAGATTCCAAATCAGGTAATAGTAATGTTAGGGATTGGGATAGTTTTAGTTGGCTTCATATATCAAGATTATATTACAAAAAACATTGAAATATTTTTTATTGCACAACAAGCATTGGAGAGATATGGGGAAATGCTAGCTGAAAGGGATCAAGGGTTATCTCAAAAACTTTTCACATTATCATTTCCTTTTAACATCATAGGGAGGTTTTCTTATGCTGCTGTTACTCCATTACCGATACCGTCAACTGAAATTGAAAGGAATTTTCTTAGCCTTGGAACAATAGTACAATATTTTTATTATCCGTTCATTTTTATGGGATTATTCTATATGCGAAAATTTAGAAAAGTGTGGCCTTTAGTAGTTGGATTTTTAATCCTATTTTTCGGTTATGTTTTTGGGACGTTTACATTCAGACATATAGTGCAGATAGCTCCATTTGCAGTAATCCTTGCTTATCTTGGGCAAAGAAGGTATTCAAGGTATAAAGGTCTTACATTCTTAGTTTTAGCTATTGGATTTTTAGTTTCAAGCGTTGTTTATTTGAGATTAAAGGGTATTTTGTAATTATGGATCCTAAAATTTTTATTGTCGTTCCTGTTTACAACAGGTTAGATATTGTGAGAAATTATTTAGCCAACATTGAAAGACAAACTTATAATAATATTGAAGTAATAATAGTTGATGATAATTCATCTGATGGTACTCCTGAAAGGATACGTAAAGAGTACGATAGTTTGCGTTTAAAAATTATTGAAACAGAAGGAGATGAGTGGTGGGGAGGGAGTGTCCGGATTGGTATAGATTATGTTACAGAGCATGCTAAAGATGATGACTGTATTCTGCTTATGAATGATGATGTTAATTTTGATCCGGATTTATGTAAAAAATTTGTAAATGCTCATAAGGATAAGCAGAATGCAGTTCTGTCGGGCATAGAAATAGTCGAGGGTGAAGTTAAGCCAACAGGAACAAAGATGATTTGTTGGCCCTTGGCTATTACAAGAAGACCATATGCTGGACATGAATGGCCTAGTGAAGACTTGCCTGATTCTTTTGAGGTTGATTTCTTAGGTGCGAGGGCAAGCTTTTATCCTATCTCAATTGTGAAGGATATCGGTAATATTGCTAGTGATAAATTACCCCATTATCATGCGGATGGGGAGTATTCATATAGAGCGGTAAGAAATGGTTATAATGTATATGTTATTACAGATATCCCCATTTACTCAAATCCAGAAACAACTGGATTGTTTAATTCTTGGACAAATGAATATACATGGGAACAGTTACTCCCTTCTTTCTTTGAATTTAAGTCGATCAATAATATTAAGCATAGATGGGAGTTTGCCAAACTATGCTCTCCAAAAATTTGGTTATATCCTTATTTTATTAGCCATGTTTCTAAAGCGTTCATTCGATCTGTGTTTATGATTTTAAAGTCAAAAATAACCTTTTTTAAGAAGTAAAGTATTCTATAAATAGCATGAAAATTATTTCTACAGGTCGGACCAACAGTGATTTAGAAATGGATGAACGAATAAAAAAGGAGGCAAAGACACTAAAAAAGTTGGGTCATGACCCTGAATTAGTATTTCTTGATCGTAAAAATAAGTCAAATTCAGGAAATATATCTTCCACGATATCCTTTAGGACTATAAGTTTGTTATCGAGGCATGTTTTTCCTCAAGGTAAATTTTTAGTAATAAAAGCATTAGAAATGCATCTAAAATTAATAGGTGTAATTATGTTTAAAAAATGGGATGTATTATGGGTGCATGACCATAAAAGTGTTGGAATGATATTTTTTGGGTGGTTAGCTAAAAAAATGTTTGGAAAAAAATTAGTATGGGACCAGCATGAACTTGGACCTGATAACTTACTTAATAAAAGATTATATCATAAATTGCTGGATTTATGCGATGTGATTATTCAAGCTAACGAAGAGAGAGCACAATATTTAAAAAAAAATACTTCTTCCAGTACAGCCGAAAAAATTCATGTTTTAGAAAACTATCCTACTATTGATTCAGTAAAAGATCCGGTATCATTAGATGAAAAATTTAATAAATGGCTTGATGGATCTGACTATTACTTATTTCAAGGAGGAGCTTATAAACACCGTAGAATATTTGAATGTATTGAGGCCATTTATGCTTTTCCAGAGATTAAATTAGTAGTGTTGGGTCCTATAAAAGCAGATGTGAAAAACGCTATTTTAACAAGATGGCCTGATTATAAATCAAGGATTTATATTACAGGGTGGACTCTTCCAAAAGAGTTTCGTTCGTTTACAAAAGAAGCTCGCGCTAGCTTAATATTTTATGAAAATTTGGATATAAATCATTGGTTATGTGCTCCGAATCGGTTTTATTTTGCATTGGCAAATGAAATTCCTGTGATATGTGGTCCTAACCCCCCAATGAAAAGAATAGTAATAAATAAAGAAGTTGGGATTGTTTGTGATAGTAATGGGGAAGATGTAAAAGAGATTGTTGATGCTATTAAAAAAGTAGATGACACTTTTAGCCAGTATAAAGAGAATTGTAACAAGACTAGGCAAGATTACTTTTGGAGAACTCAAGAAGAATCTATCAAAGAAATAATTACTAGTAGTTTACAAAAATATTGATAGGCTCATATAACTAAGAAATAATGGTAAGACACGGTAAGTATGCTTGATGAATACGAAATATGTTTTATAATTGGTGCAGCAAGGTCTGGAACTGTATTGTTGTGGGACCGACATTATCAAGACATCCTGAGATATGCTATATAGGTGAACCTGATTATATATGGCAAGAAGCTTTAGGATGTCAATTGAATGATGTTTTGTTAAGAAAGGATGCTACAAGGCAATTGAAAATAAGTATACATAAAAGAATTGCAGATTTAGCTGATATCGAAAACGCTGAGGTTATCTTGGAAAAGTCTCCTAGTAACTGTTTCCGAATTCCATTCTTAGTTGAGGTCTTTCCAAATGCTAAATTTATTCATTTGATACGAGATGGCAGTGAAGTTGCACTGTCGGCTTCTAAGGAATGGTCCGCTTCCAGTAGTAATGCATTAGATAGTAAAGACATAAGAGAACTCAACATCTATAAAAGATTTATAAGAACTATAATTGAAGAAGGTGAGTTTAAAAATAGGTTTAATTCTTTTTCAGATTTTAAATACTTCCCATTATATACTTTAAAACTTATTAATTTTTTCAGGCGACAATTTTTGGGTAATGACGTGATATCATGGGGGCCGAAATTTCCTGGTATTAGGCAAGTGAAAAAAAATTTTTCTTTACTTGAAACATGTGCTATTCAATGGGAGAGAAGTGTCCTTGCTGCTGAAAATGCTTTCTTTTCACTTGAAAGCAATAAAGTATGTAGGCTTTACTATGAGGATTTTATAGAGGAGCCAATTCAATGTTTATTAGAAATTTCTGATTTTTTATCTCTTGCTACCGATGAAGAAACTTTAGAAAAAATTAGTTCATCAGTAGTAAATCGCAACACCTCAAAATGGGAGTCTGTTTTGAACTTAGAACAGCAGAATGCAATATTGAATCAAATCTCATTTACAATAAAAAGACTAGGTTATAATTAACAGTTTAAGAATGCAGCAAATTATACAAGATCTCAAATCAGGAGAAACAATATTAGAAGAAGTTCCAACACCAAGAGTCGGTTCCGGCAAAGTCCTTATCAAAACCCACCGTAGCCTCGTTTCACTTGGGACTGAGAAAATGTTGGTCAATTTTGGTCAGGCTAATTTAATAGAAAAAGCCCGTCAGCAACCTGAAAAAGTTAAGCAGGTGATTGACAAGATGAAAACTGACGGTATTAAGCCAACTCTTGAAGCGGTTTTTCGTAAACTTGATACTCCTTTACCGCTTGGTTACAGCCAGGCCGGTGAAGTAATTGCTGTGGGTAAAGGAGTAACCGAGTTTCAGATTGGTGATCGTGTAATTTCTAATGGCAGTCACGCTGAAAAAGTGGCCGTACCTAAGAATCTAGTAGCGAAAATACCCGAAGATGTTTCTTATGATGAAGCCTCCTTTACCGTCGTTGGAGCCATCGGCTTGCAGGGTATACGTCTTGTAGAACCTACATTTGGCGAAACAGTGGTAGTACTAGGGCTTGGGTTAATAGGTCTTATTTCTACTCAGCTGCTTAAAGCAAACGGTTGTAAGGTGATTGGTTTGGATTTGGATGAAGACAAAGTACAGAAAGCGAGGGAGCTGGGTATTAATGCTATCAACTCGGGGCAGCAAGATCCGGTAAAATTTGTGGAAGAGCAGACTGGCAATGTGGGCGCCGATTCGGTGCTCATTACCGCTTCAACCAAGTCAAATGCTGTAATTAAGCAGGCAGCGAATATGAGTCGCAAGCGAGGGCGTATTGTGTTGGTCGGAGTGATCGGTCTCGATATTGATCGCTCGGACTTTTACGAGAAAGAACTGAGTTTCCAGGTGAGCTGTTCCTACGGTCCGGGGCGTTATGATGATGAGTATGAGCAAAAGGGGAATGATTATCCACTGCCGTATGTGCGGTGGACGGAGAAGCGGAACTTTCAGGCAGTTTTGCAAGCAATGGCCGAGGGGCAGCTGGAAGTGGAGTCGCTGATTACGGAACGCGTGCCGCTGGGAGATTACAATGAGATCTATGAGGATATGGAAGGGAGTGATAGTATTGCTTCTTTATTAGAATATCCTGTTGATGGGAACACAGGGCTCACAGAAGGAAGGTCTATTAAAATTTCTGATGTTTCTTTTGAGGGGGGCACTGGGACGATGGCAGTGGTTGGGGCCGGGAATTTTACGCAGGCGATGATTATGCCAAGTCTTAAAGGTGCTAATGCAGAGGTGAAATATATAGTGAGTTCCGGCGGACTTTCTTCCACTACTTTAGCTAAAAAGTATGATGTCCCTAACAGTTCTACGGACCTGGAAGAAGTGTTGGCAGATAGAGTGATTGATGGAATATTAATTACGACTCCACATAATTTACATTCTGGGATGGCTGTGAAAGGCTTAAAGGCAGGGAAGCAAGTGTTTGTTGAAAAACCACTGGCTATCAATAAACAAGGATTAGATTCCGTGATTGGTGCTGTTGAGGAAACAGGGAATACTGTTACCGTTGGGTATAATAGGCGTTTTTCTCCTCATGCTGAGAAAATGAAGGAATTGCTAGGCGATAGTCCTGGTCCAATGAATATTATAGCTACGATGAATGCCGGAGATCTACCCGCAGGTATGTGGCATCACGATATGGAAGTAGGTGGCGGCCGGATTATCGGTGAAGCATGTCATTATGTAGATTTGATTACCTATCTAACTGGTTCCAAGGTGACTGAAGTAAGTATGCAGGCGATGGGAGAAAATCCAAAAGAAAATACCGACAATACTTCCATCCATCTGAAGTATGGAAACGGATCGCTGGGCGTGATTAACTATTTTGCCAATGGCAATAAATCTTATTCTAAGGAGCGCGTAGAGGTGTATCACCAAGGCAGAAATCTTGTACTTGATAACTTCCGAAAACTATATGCTTATGGTTTTGATAACAGTTTTTTCAAAGTTAGCAATAAGGTCTTAAGTACAAAGCAGGATAAGGGGCATGCCAAACAATTTGAGCTTTTGACCCAGCGTTGGAAGGAGGGCGGTGAGCCGTTGATTCCTTTTGATGAAATTGTGAATACGACCCGCGCCACTTTTGCTGCTATCGAAAGTCTTAGACAAGGAAAACCAGTGATGGTTGACCTTTAAAACATATAAAAAGCACTAATGTTTTTTTACTAGAGTTACTTTGCGGTTAAGGAAATAAGAATATTAAGAACATTTGTTTTGTACGATAATTACAGGCGACATTTAAATAAAACTATCCAATGGCTGTTAAAGTCCAATCATACAAAAGGCGGTTCAAGTGCCCATTTTAATCCGGTAAACGGTTGGAGTAAACCGTATCCGGAAACAACCGGGTACATTATTCCGACCTTGATAGAATACTCTCATCAATATGAGGATTTAAAAGCTAAACAGGTTGCCTATAATTTTGCTAAATGGCTGTCGGATATTCAACATGAGACAGGATATTGGAATGGAGGGTTGTATCCGGCAAAAAAAGAAGATCCAAGTGTATTTAATACCGGTCAGATTCTGTTTGGAATTATTTGTTGCTATAAAGAGGCTGATGATCTCAAGTGGAGAAAGTCAGCTCAAAAGGGAGCGAAGTGGTTGGCTGATAGCATAGACAGTGAAGGGTTATGGAATGTTGGTCATTACACTGGTTTTAACCCTACGTATTATACCAGGGTTGCTTGGCCAATGTTGTTGGTTGCGAATGCAACCGGTGATGATTTCATCAAAGATAAGGCCGTCCAAGTTTTGGATAAACTGATCAAAAGGAAAAAGGCAAACGGTACGTTTTGGGGCTGGGGGTTCGAAAAAAATAAACCGGCCTTTACACATACCATTGCTTATACTATTCGTGGTTTCATTGAAGCCTCAATATTGCTTGAAGACTGGGATCGCTACGGCAGTAAAGTTGAACCGACTTTGGAAAAGTTATATAAATTATCTGAATTGAATAACGGTCGGTTAGCAGGGGCTTATGACTATGAGTGGCAACCGACAGATTATTACTCGTGTTTGACAGGTAATGTGCAGGTTGCTTTATGCCTGATGCGATGGTATCAATTAAACGGGGATCTTCAGTTATTAAATGCAGCTTCAAAGTTAATTGAGTTTGTAAATGATACGCAGTTTATGAATACTCCTATTAATGCTTTGAATGGGGCGGTGGCCGGTTCAAAGCCTATTTGGGGTCGTTATATGATGGGGCGATATCCCAATTGGGCGGCCAAATTCCATGCCGATGCGCTGATGCTATTTTTAGAACTTTCCAAAAAGAAAGAAAAAGAATGGAGCACCGCGGAATTGTAATTACGGCCGGTTTTGACAAGTCAATAAGTGCGATAGCGGTTGCGGAATTACTGCATAGCCAGGGTATCCCAATCAAGGGTTTTGTTGTTGTCAGTCCTTACAGCTACTCACGATTTCGAAAGTACATTAAGAAAAGAGGGATTTCCTTTTTGTGGGAAGCAATTCCTCGTTTGATTGGATATCAGCAGAGTGCTTGCAGTGATAGCAGGAATTATGTCGAGGAGTTCAGGGAGGAAAAAGATATCAGTTGCAATTCGATCAAAACCTGGGCTTCAAACCGGAGTGTTGATTATTTATCAGTCCCTTCGATTAATGATGACAGCGTTGCTAATTATCTGAACGATGTCGAACCCCAGTGGCTGGTATACTGCGGAGGTGGAATTATCAGGGAAAAAGTAATTAGGACAATGGATGGAAGAATTTTAAATGCTCATCAGGGACCGTTGCCTGAAGTTCGGGGCATGAATGCTGCGGAATGGTCGATCTTATTGGATAAGAACCAGGAAGTAACTATTCACTTAATTGATCAAGGTATTGATACCGGTGATATTATTACGTTATTGTCTTACTCAATTACTTCCGATGATACCATCAATACCATAAGAGATAAGGCAAAAGTTAAAGGTATAGAAGGCCTTGTAGAAGTAGCCTCAAAAAGTAGCTTAGATGATTATAATCTAAGACAAAACAATTCGAATTATCGACAGTGTTATATCTTATCAGATACAATGAAAGAGTTGCTTCATAAAAAGTTAAATCTTGTTCAAAAGAAAAAGGTTTGAATTTACGAAAGCTCTTTTATTCCGTTCGCTACACCAAACGTTCTCAGCTTATTGCCAGGTTAAGATTACTGGTCAAGAGAAAGATAATTGAACGTTTTCCTGACTTCTTTAACCGTATTTTTGCCAAGCCAAAAGTTTTGTTCAAGTTAAGTGAGAAGTTGCCCAAGCCAGTACTGCAAAAGCGGGAAGGAGCATTCAGAGAAAAAGACAAAAGCAGCAAGCAATTTGAGCTAACCTTTTTGAATGAAAGCCGTTCGTATCAGCTACCGGTCAATTGGCATGAGGAAGAGTTAGAATACGGGACTAGGTTATGGAAGCTGAATCTTCATTATATGGAATTTTTGGAGGAGGTGGATAATGATTGGTTTCGTAAGATTATTAAAGATTGGATAAAGCAAAACCCACCCTATAAAAAAGGATACTGGTTGGATAGCTGGAATTCCTTTGCTCTTTCCATTCGGGTAGTTGTTTGGATGCAGCAACTGGCAAGGAGAAATAGGCAGTTATCTTCAGAGTTTGTTAAGGAATCTTCGGAATCAATATACAGGCAGTTGCTTTTTCTGGAAAAGAATATTGAAAATGATATTAAAGGCAATCACCTGATAAAAAATATTAAAGCCTTGGTATGGGGTTCTTCATTTTTTAAATCTGATAAGAATGTAGAAAGATGGAGTAAGCTTGGTATTGAATTGCTTAATAATGAGTTAGATGAGCAAATACTTGGTGATGGAATGCATTATGAACGTTCTCCGGCTTATCATTGCCAGGTATTGGCAGATTTAATGGAGTGCTTTGTTGTGCTGCCGGAGGGAAGCTTTAAGGAGAAGTTAAGAAGTATACTATTGGATATGGGGAATGCCTTGTCTAAGGTTACACATCCGGATGGAAAAATTAGCCTATTCAATGATGGTGGACTGGATATGGCCTATTCTCCTGATGAATTAGTTGATGTTCTGGAAAATCATGTCGGATTTTCTGTACAAAAGAGAGAAGAAATAGTATTAGATAAAGCAGGGTATTATGGCGTTATAAAAGGAGATAATTACCTTCTTTTCGATGCTGGTCAAATTGCCCCCGATTTTTTGCCAGCTCATGGTCATGGTGATATTTTTTCGTTTGAATTGTCGATGGGAGATCATCGTATATTTATTGATAAAGGTGTCTATGAGTATAATACGGGTGAAAAGAGAAGGTTGAGTAGAAGTACCCAATCTCATAATACAGTAACGATAGCTGGTCAAGATCAATGTGAATTCTGGCATTCATTTAGAGTTGCAAGGCGTGCAAATGTAGAGGTGTTAGATTATGAATACCTTGATAAAAGTTTTCGAATAAAAGCCAGACATGATGGATATACAAGATTAAATGGAAACCCTGTCCATCAACGACAAATAGAGTTCGATGGAGATAAACTTAAAATTGAAGACGAGATAATAGGTGGTCAGGGACAAAAAGCAGAAGCACGATTTTTGCTACATCCCAAAGTTACTATTGAAGAAGATTCTACTGGACTTCTTTTGAAGATTAGAAAAGATCCATTACTAAAGGTTAGTACCAAAAATCCTACTAAAGTTATCAAAAGTACATGGTTTCCTAATTTTGGAGTTGAAGAAAAAACAAAGCAAATAACTATTGATTTAGGGTCAGTGCCTGTTACTTCCCTTATTGAGATTGAAATTTCAGATTAGATTCTAAAGAAAACATCATTAGGATTGTCCCGAGGGATATAATCAGTATATTAATGCCCCGAAAATCGAGGTATCTTTTGTTAATCATTTAATTACTAAAATAATTTGGAACATAGAGGATACGGATAAATAATGTTCAGATAACTATTATTTTAAAAATAGGTCTACTAGCGAAAATTTCTCTGGGAACGGTTCTATAAAATTATTTCAATCCTTTTGTTTTCCTTCTTAAAGGAAGAACTCCTTAGTGAATATAGAGCGTAGACTCAGGGAGATTGAAAGAGCTATCAAAACGTTAACTCTGTGAACTCTGAGTTAAAAAAATATTATGCACATATTATTCATCACTGATAATTTCCCTCCAGAAGTAAACGCACCGGCCACTCGAACCTATGAACATTCCAAGATTTGGGTTGAGGAAGGACACCAAGTAACCGTTATCACCTGTGCACCGAACTTTCCACAGGGAGAGGTGTATGAAGGGTATCAGAATAAATGGCATCAGGAAGAAGAGGTTGACGGTATTGAAGTGATTCGGGTATGGAGCTATATCACGTCCAATGAGGGATTTATAAAGCGTACGCTTGATTATTTGAGTTTTGCGGCGACTTCATTTTGGGCGGGATTATTTCAGCAGACGGATATAATTTTAGCTACCTCACCCCAATTTTTTACGACATGGTCCGGATGGTTATTGTCTAAGTTTAAACGAAAGCCATGGGTCTTTGAACTTCGTGATCTGTGGCCCGAATCAATTAAAACAGTGGGGGCCTTAGATGAAGGGTTTATCTATGATACCTTGGAGAGAATAGAGTTATTTTTATATCGAAGTGCGAATTTGGTAGTACCGGTAACAGATGCGTTTAAAAGGAACCTAACAGAGCGTAATATTTCCTCTGAGAAACAGCTGGTTATTCCCAATGGCTCAAACCTTAATCTATTTAATAAAGATAACAGCAACGGTCAGAAAATACGCAAGCAGTTAAATCTGGAAAGTAAGTTTATTGTCGGCTATTTGGGCACCCACGGCATGGCCCATAATCTGGACTTTATCCTCGAAAGTGTCGCAGAGATTGAAGATCCCGAGATACATTTTCTTTTTATAGGCGACGGGGCAGAAAAACAAAATCTTATTGGTCTTGCTGAAGAGAAAAACTTGGAAAATGTGACGTTTGTAGATCCTATACCCAAGCAGGAAGTACCTGACTATTTAGAGGCCGTGGATGTTTCACTGGTACCGTTAAAGAAATCAGATACCTTTAAAACTGTGATCCCGTCAAAGATTTTTGAAGCGGCTTCTATGAAGCTGCCGATTCTTTTGGGCGTTGAGGGACAGGCCCAGGAAATTGTTGAAGAATATGAGGCAGGTATCTGTTTTGAACCCGAGAATAAGGCTGACTTTTTAGCTAAGCTTAGGTTACTGAAGGAAGATAATGAGCTGTATGAAAGAGTTTCTGAAAATGGAGAAAGGTTGGCTCAGGCTTATGATCGCGAAAAGTTGGCCCGAAAGATGCTTAATGCCTTAGAGAACTTGGCGACTGAGTAGTATGAACAAGTTATGATAATACAAAACTTATAAAGAGTTAGCCTGAAATCTATGTGAGTTTTAGGGGAGATTGAATGATCATTATTATTAATCAATAATTTGAATTTACTTTTAAAACAATAAAAAATGAAAATCATTAACGTTGCCAGTGCCCGTCCCAATTTCATGAAAGTGGCGCCATTATTAGAAGAATACAAAAATCATCAGGATATAGAAGCCCAATTGCTGCATACCGGTCAGCATTACGACTATGAGATGTCCAAGATCTTTTTTGATGAGCTGGGCATTCCTGCGCCAGATCACCACCTGGGCGTAGGTAGCGGCACCCATGCCGAGCAAACCGCCAAAGTGATGACCGAATTCGAGAAAGTGCTTGAGGAAGAGCAACCCGATTGGGTAGTGGTCGTCGGAGATGTGAACCCTACCATGGCCTGTACTATTGTAGCCAACAAGATGGGCATAAAAGTAGCGCATGTCGAAGCCGGTCTGCGTAGCTATGATAGAGATATGCCCGAAGAGATTAATCGTGTGCTTACCGATAGTATTGCTGATCTGTTGTTGACCCCTTCTATCGATGGGAATATGAATTTGGTTAAAGAGGGCATTGCCGAGGAGAAGATTCGTTTCGTGGGAAATATTATGATTGATACACTCTTCAATATGCGTAAACGATCGGATGAATCGACAATCCTATCTGATTTGGGGATTCAGGAAAAGAAATATGTACTGGTGACGCTACACCGTCCCTCTAATGTGGATCAGGAAGAGACCCTGAATAACTTTGTCAATATTTTGCAGCAGACTGCCCGGGAGCTGCCCATGGTGTGGCCCGTACATCCGCGATCCAAAAATAATGCTGAAAAGTTTGGGTTGTGGGATGAGTTGCAAGCTATAGAAAACCTCCACTTACTGGAGCCGGTCGGATATCTCGACAATGTTAGCCTTATGAATAATGCCCGCTTGGTATTGACGGATTCCGGCGGTATACAGGAAGAAACAACGGCATTGGGCGTCCCTTGCCTCACGGCTAGAGAAAATACCGAGCGTCCCATTACCATTACAGAAGGGACCAATACGCTGGTGGGGACTGATCCGGAGGTGATTTTGGATCATATTGAAAAACATCTTCAAGAGGATGCGTTCCAGAATACAGAACTGCCAAAGCCGCTCTACTGGGATGGCAATACCGCGCAGCGTATAGTCAAAGCTATTTTAGAAGCTTCTAACTAAAATATGATTAGTTGCAATAATGCACGAAAAAAAACTTCTGGACCCCGTTTTAAAACACGTAAAGTTGGCACTATAAAATTCCCCTCTAACAAGAGGGGTGGGCTGCCACGAAGTGGCGGCTCGGGGTGTGTTTGGTTTTGAACTTCTAGTACCGTAGCTCTGCTGCGGTACGGTGCTTTGGAAGCTCTGCTTCCGGTTTCTGTTGGTCAGTTCATTTTTCGTCTTCAAAAGTACGTTTGATTGCACCTTTTTTCTTGATAAAAAAGGTGCTAAAAGATCAAGTCTGAGAATTCTGATTTCAGCTACGGTCGTTGGATGTGGGCAATTCAATGGTCCTTGTGCTATTTTGCTAGTTTCATTGGAATCACCGGTGTGAATTGCCCAACACATCCCGCCGCCCTGCGTACAGAATTCTTAGGACCGGTTTAAAACCGTGAAATAAGGAGATGGGTTTATAATATTGGTGGTGTTGTGAATGTGACAAAACCAGACCAGAGAAATTTCTGTTTGACGAGGTGCTGTTTTTGAAAATGAACAGCGTTGATACTTTATATCAGTACCGAGGAGTTAAATTTCTCTTGAGTTTTTACGAGCCTTTTGTGCAAGACAAAAGGCGGAAAGAAAAGGTTTAAACCCGTGAAGTTAATAACCCTGGTGCTAGATTTAGATTGATGATAGAAATATATAGGGGTCTGGGGGAATCACGGGAAAATGATATTAGCATAATTACTAGAGTGGAAAAGCAATTGCTGGGATTCTTGGTACAGAAAGAACAAAATCTACGATTCCCACAGCACTTTTTTCGTCTGTTTTTGGTGACAAAAAATAGACATTAGAATATTAGGGCTGCCCCTATAAAGGATTATGGTTCCCGTAAGACGTGGCAAATAAATGGCGAAAAACGATCTTCGCTCAGAATTCTTATATCCTTCTTAAAAAACGTGAAGTTACTAATCCTGCTTGCCAAGATTTGCGAAATAAATATCCATAGACCCGTACTTTAGTGCGGGTCTATGGTTGTTTTTATTCCAATTTTTATTAGCAAAGGTTAGTGTGCCTTTTGTCCTTATTGAAAAGTAACCAGAAGAGACGATGGATTAAGATATGGTATTTCCTTTAGATACTACGCGAATTTTTATCAGGAGACTGCCGCAGTTGTTCCGCTAATGCGGAACGCCCTCGCAGCAACACTGCTTTTTCTAAACAGCAGTTACCTAAACACTTTCTACTTTTAACCTTTTTACTTAAAACGCGAATCCCCTATATTCAACATTCAAAAATTAGCAATAAAAAAGAGATAAAATGTTTCAAGAGTTACTGGACAAAATTGATAAAAGAGAATACACCGTCGGGATCATAGGGTTGGGTTATGTGGGGCTTCCTTTGATGTGGACGTTCCACAGTAACGACATGCCCGTCTTGGGTTTTGATATTGAAAAGGAGAAAATTAAATGTATTCACGAGGGAGAGCCGTATATCAAGCACCTTGGGAAAGAGATGATGCAGACGCTGGCCGCTAGCGAACGGTGTGATGCTACAACAGATTTTAATCGCCTTTCAGAGGCAGATGCTCTTCTGCTGTGTGTGCCTACTCCATTGGATCACCACCGAGAGCCCGATATGCAATATGTGGAAAAGACCTGCCTGACGGTAGGGGAACACCTTCGTGAAGGACAACTGGTAATCTTGGAATCCACCACTTACCCGGGCACGACCGAAGAGCTTATTATTCCCATTTTAGAATCAAAGTCGGGGTTAACGGCCGGAGAAGATTTTTATGTGGCCTACAGCCCGGAGCGGGAAGATCCGGGGAATGTGAATTTTGATACCGGCAGTATTCCCAAAGTGGTCGGCGGACATACAAAAGAAGGGATCGAGCTGGCCTGTGCTTTATATGATACTTCTATCGTTCAGACGGTACCGGTCTCGGATACGAAAACGGCCGAGGCGGTTAAAATTACGGAGAATGTATTTCGGGCCGTTAATATTGCACTGGTCAATGAATTAAAAATGGTATTTGCTGAGATGGATATTGATGTGAATGAGGTACTGGATGCAGCCGATACCAAGCCTTTTGGCTTTATGAAATTTGTGCCGGGTCCCGGTTTGGGCGGTCATTGCATTCCTATCGATCCTTTTTATTTGACGTGGAAGGCACGGGAGTACGAGCAAAATACACGATTTATCGAGCTGGCGGGTGAAATTAATACCTCCATGCCCCAGTATGTGATAAATCAGACGTTAAAAGCGCTTAACGCGCATAAGAAGCCAATGAACGGCAGCAGGATTCTGGTTATCGGTTTGGCCTATAAGCCGGATGTGGATGATGATCGCGAATCCCCTTCGTACAAGATAATGGATTTGTTGGATGAATATGGTGCTGAGGTGTCCTATTACGATCCGAATGTACCTGTCATAAAGCCAAGCCGGGAGTATCCGCATTGGGCCGGTACGGAGAGTGAACCTTGGGACGAAAAAACCATTTCAAATTTTGATGCGGTTGTGATCTCTACCGATCATTCTGATATAAATTACAAGCAACTGGCGGATTGGAACAACTGTATCATCGACAGCAGAAATGCCATGAAGAAAATTACCCCTAAAAATGATATCCATTTTTGGAAAGCCTAGTAAGTGTTTTTACGTATTTTAATGGTGTATTTTACGTAATATTGTATTAACGGTTGAAATCCCTTACTTTTTCCACTCAAATAATCAAGTGAGACGTTTTGATATTATTACTTTAGGAATATGATATGGAACAATCGTTACTATTAGAGAACGGGATGGCGATAGGTCTTGTCTTTATATTGGCTTGCGTTATCTCGTACATTGCAATTCCGATTATTACCCGGGCGGCCGAAGCGAAGCATCTGTTTGACCGGCCTGATGAGGATCGGAAGCTACATCTGGAAGCCATTCCTACCCTTGGCGGCATTGCTATATTTTTGGCATTTTTGTTGAGCTTTTCTGTAAGTCCGTGGGCCGATGGCTTGGGAGGCTTTTCTTATCTGGTGGGAGCACTGTTAATTCTGTTCTTTACGGGATTAAAGGATGATTTGATCGTTCTTTCTGCTACGAAAAAGCTTGTAGCACAACTTACGGCCGCCGGATTGATTATTTTTGGCAGTGGAATATTGATTGATAATTTTCACGGCGTATTTGGTCTGGCCGAAATTCCCTACTGGGTGGCAGTGCCTGTGACCTTCTTTACGGTTGTTGTGGTAATTAATGCGGTGAATCTTATCGACGGTATTGACGGTCTGGCCGGCGGTATTGGGGCTATTGCTTCAGTTATATTTGGCGCGGCCTTTTTATATGTGGGTCAGGTACCGATGGCCATGTTTTCGTTTTGTTTAACCGGCGCCCTTTTAGGATTTCTGTATTACAATTTTAGTCCGGCTTCTATCTTTATGGGTGATACCGGATCGATGCTTCTGGGATTTCTTCTGTCGGTACAGGCCATTGAGTTTATTGCGTTAAGTGAGGTACCTGCCTTTGCCGATCTATTTGGAACGGCATCAGCTATACTGCCGGTAGCTATTTTGGGATTTCCACTGTTTGATACCATTCGCGTGGTCTTAAAGAGAGTGCGAAGAAGAAAGTCTATCTTTGATCCCGGTCAGGATCACGTGCATCACGAACTGTTGAGAATGGGTTTTTCTCACCGGAATGCGTCGCTGATGCTTTACGGTAAGAGCGTACTGCTGGTCCTAGTTACGGGGATCTTAGCCTGGTTTAAGGTTAATCCGAATATCTTATTAGCGGCGGTCTTGTTGTCCAGCGTGTTGATCTTTCCCACTAATGGCATGAAAAGAGATATGATAACTAAATTGTTTGGCTTCGATTGGTTGGCCTACCGCAGCCGAAAGTGGGGTATTGAGTTCGACCGTGAAAAGGTAGTCGAGTTAACTAAGGGGGAGGATACGGAACCCGAATTAGATACGAAGGAAAAGGAACCGGAGGTCGAAGAAGTAGCGTTGTAATGTAGTTCTAAGTAGAAAGTTTTAAGTGTCACGTTTATTAGGGGCGTCTTCGAAAGGAGGGGCCTTTTTTGTTTTTAGGGCATTTAACTGAGTGACAAAGTTACAAAGTGGCAAAGCGACAAAGTCTAAAATTGAGCCTTCCTAATTGGTCAATCCTTAGACCGGTACTTCAGTGCCGGGCGATGGTTTTAGCAGTGAATAGTGATTAGGGGACTAGGTGACTAAGTAAGAGAGTAGAAAGTTAAAAGTATTAAGTTAAAGTAATAAATGTCCTAATCTGTCATTTCGACCAGCGGGAGAAATCTGTGTTTTTGATGACGGCTGACAGGTGACGACTGCCAGCAAATAGAGTCCAAAGAGAAATGATTAAGTAACTGAGTGGCAGAGTAGCAAAGTGATAAAGCGACAAAGTCTAAAATTTAGCCTTCCTAATTGGTCAATCCTTAGGCCGGTACTTCAGTGCCGGGCTAATGCTCGTTCTGCAATATAAAAAGGGGATATTTGTGTTGATACGTATATAAATATATATTATACGTGTTAACATTGTTGATAAATTTGCCCATCAAGCCTATGAAAAAGAAGCTCACTCTTACTATTGAAGAATCAATAAAAGATCGTGCAAAGGTATATGCCAAGCAGAAAGGGATTAGTGTATCAGAAATGGTAGAACAATACCTGGATCTAAAAACACGAAGTCAGGGTAGTGATATACCTGCTGATTCTCCCGTCCATCGTTTTGCGGGGGCTTTGCCGTTATCGGCATCAGAAAAAAGTGATCAAGAGTTATTAAGAGAAGCGTTGGAAGAAAAGTATGGAACCCATTCTACTTGATACCGATATTTGCTTGGATTCCATTGCAGGCAGAGATCCCTGGAACGTGGATGCTAATCGGATTTTTCACGCTTCCGTAGAAGGATTGGTTGATCTCTTTATTAGTGGATTAACCTTTTCCAACTTGTTTTATCTGTTGAGGAGAACCCATGGCTCAAAAAAATCGATAGAAACATTATCAGCAATGAGAGATTTGGTATCTGTCAGTACTGTTGATGAAGAGATTGTTGATTTAGCACTTAACTCTGGCTGGTCTGATTTTGAAGATGCTTTACAATATTATTCTGCGTTAAATTCAGGTTGTGGGGTGCTTATAACGCGAAATCTATCTGATTATCAGAAAGCCGGGAATATTACGTTGATGGATTCAGCTACATTTGTGAGTAAATATCTTGACGATGCTGATTACCTTCGGAGATGATGAGGTTATTGGGTTACTAAGTAACTGAGTGGCAGAGTAGCAAAGTAATAAAGTTACAAAGTCTAAAATTGAGCCTTCCTAATTGGTCAATCCTTAGACCGGTACTTCAGTGCCGGGCTAATGATTTAAGCTAGAATAGGGTCTCACTACGCAGTTGTGAGGGAGTTATACTCCCGAATAACTGCAAGCAATATTCTACGGGAGTAGCAACTCCCTCTGAACAAATAGTCTCTGTTTGTAATATAAGCTGAGGACTTACGACAGATGATGGTAGGCAATGATGAGGGGTGAATGCTAGATATTCAATTGGGCACTTCTCGCCTCAGTTATTAGATCAAGTTATTGTCTTTACGAGCATTCCGTTGACTGAATAACCTAATTACCTAATCACTGAATCACCCAAAAAACAAGGTGTAACTTTAGGCGGATATTTCTTACTTTTTGTCTCATTTATTTTGGGATTATAAAATAACAATAAACGAACAGATGGCGATTAAGAAACAGCTACTACGGATTACGGCAGCAGCACTTACTATTTTATTTATTGTGATCGGAGGAGCTACCGCACAGGATATAGGCTCTATAGATTTTCCGAATCTGCGTTCCAGCGATCTGTCTGATCAGCAAATAGAGCGCTTGTGGCAGCGGGCCCAGAGTCAGGGATATTCGGTTTCCGATATCGAACAGCTGGCCCTTTCGCGCGGCATGCAGCCCTCTCAGGTGAGTGCGCTGGTACGGAGACTGAGAGATATTCGCATGTCTTCCGGCGATAGTTCCAGAGGTAGCAGCGAAGGGGAGCAACTGCGTCAGATGAATATGCCGACCGTTTCGCAGCCGGATACGGTTCGACGGGAACAACCCGACAGCCGCATTTTCGGGGCGAACCTTTTTCGGAGTGAACAAATCACGTTTACACCCTCACTGAATATCCCTACGCCCGAAAATTACCAGCTGGGCCCCGGCGATGAGCTCATTATTGATATCTGGGGAGCAGCCGAGCAGACCTACCGCAAGACCATATCACCCGAAGGCACTATTTCTATTGCCAATTTAGGACCCATGTATTTAAATGGATTGAGCATTGAGCGTGCACGAGATCGTGTTCGATCGAGCCTGAGCCGCATCTATTCGGGGCTTAAAGCCGAGGGCGATGCACCCACCGATACACAGGCACGTATTTCACTGGGCAACATCAGGAGTATTAGTGTGACGGTGCTGGGCGAAGCGCAAAGTCCGGGGACCTATACCTTGCCGTCATTGGCTACGGCTTTTAATGCGCTGTATTCGGCAGGCGGACCCAGTGATTCGGGTACCTTTCGCAGCATTGAGATCATAAGGAATGATACGATAGCGGCCACGCTGGATATCTATGATTTTCTTGTCTATGGCAATCAGGAAGATAATATTCGGCTGCGCGATCAGGATATCATTAAGATCGATCCCAATATATCAAGGGTAGAGCTTAGCGGTAATACCAAGCGCACTGGACTTTTTGAGCTGAAGGAGGATGAGACAATGCAGGATCTGATTACTTATGCCGGTGGTTTCTCGGATAATGCCTACACCAAAAGAATCAAGGTACTGAGTAATACCGAATCTCAGAAACGTATTGATGATATTGCCTATCCGGAGCAGCGTGATTTTGTGCTCAACGACGGATCGCAGGTTACTGTAGGAGAAGTATTGGATCGTTATGAGAATCGTGTGCAGATTGAGGGTGCGGTATTTCGTCCGGGCGGATATGAACTGAATGACACAACGACGGTCTACTCGTTGATACAACGCGCGGAGGGGCTACGCGAAGATGTATTCCGGAATCGCGGACTTATTTTACGTGAGCAAGATGATCTTACCACCAAGACTATTCCATTTAATATTGGTGATATAATGACAAACCCGGAACAGAACGATATCCAACTGGAGCGCAATGATGTGGTGCAGATTTCTTCTATTTTTGATTTACGGGAAGAGTATGAGGTAAATATTGTGGGAGCGGTACAAGATCCGGGCAGTTTTTCGTATGCCGAAAATATGAGTCTCGAAGACCTTATTTTACGTGCTGACGGGTTCCGTGAGTCGGCGGCTCCTTATCGTATTGAGGTTTCGCGGCGTATTACCGGGGGCGATTCAACCTATGTGCCGAAAGAGATAGCTGAAATTTTCCGCTTCCGGGTGGATGAAAATTTGGAACTCGGAAAAAAGGCTGCAGACTTTACGCTGAAACCGTTTGATAAAGTTTTCGTGCGCAGTTCACCCTCTTATTTTACACAGAAGGAGGTACGTATTGAGGGCGAAGTAATATTCCCGGGTGAGTATACCCTGGATGAACAGGATATGCGTATTTCTGATCTCATACAGCAATCCGGGGGGCTTTCGCAGTATGCATATCCGCAGGGTGCAAATCTGACCCGGCAGGTCCAACAAAATGTGGATGCTTCACAGATCAATCTGCCGGATTCTGTGAATGTCGAGCAACAAATTCAGGAAAGCTCGACCAAGGTGGGTATCCGATTAAAGCAGATCATGGAAAATCCGGGTTCGGATCAGGATCTGATCCTTCGTCCTGGTGATGTACTTGAAATCCCCAAAGAGTTGCAGACCGTACAGGTTGCCGGTGAAGTACTGTATCCGATCAGTGTACGTTTTGGTGAGAAACTATCCTTTAAGGATTATATTCGATCGGCCGGCGGTGCATCAGAAATGGGTAAACCTAAGGATGCTTATATTGTTTATGCCAACGGAGAAGTGGATAAGACCGGTAAGTTTCTGTTTTTCCGAAATTATCCGGAAGTGCGTCCGGGTGCTACGATTTACATACCTAAAAAGGAGCAGAAGCGTCAACTTACTACGCAGGAACGCATTGGTATTCTATCCGCTATTGTATCGATGGCTGCGATTGTAAGTAATACGATATTCCAGATTCGTCGCAACTAATGATGTTTGTGTGATTAAGGGATTAAGTGATTACGTGAGAAAATGACAAAGCTGCAAAGTTTGAAGAGTTAAAGGCGAATGATGGATGAACCCTGTTTACTGTTTAGTTGGTAACCAATAGACCGGTACTTCAGTGCCGGGATTATTGAGTGATAAGGAATGCAGTGGTTTGTTAACTTGCAAAGAGGCCTTTACAAAACCTAATAAACAAAAGCTCCCGGGGAGTTGTACTCCCGTAAAAGGTATAAGCAGTCGGTGCTACAACCACCTCGCTCAAATTGTTTCGAGTTAGAAATTTAAAAATTTCAGGATCGGGGCTTTTGGGATTTAGTAATAACACACAGAGAAATGGATAAAATTCTTGATTGTGATTAAGAAGCGCGGCCGCTTATCCTATATTGACAAGTGAAGTAGTAGTGATAAAATATTTTCAAGTTTGGGGCTGACCTTAAAACTGCCGGAGATTGCCTATAATAAGGGAAAACCAGTGCAGTCAATCGCGGATTTGAGGCGGTAACCGGAGCATATTTCACCATCTTAGATGCCGATAATCAATTGCCTGCCAATAGCATATCAAACCGGGTATCGTTGTTACAAAGCAAATGCGTTTTTCTGTTGTGGGATACTGCTGTGGAGGGAGCAAAGTTTGTCCACGATTTATTTGGCAATTATAAGAAATAGCACCTTCTTAAAATCAGTTAGCTTATGTCATTAAGTGTAGAAAGCAAAGCTGGAATTTAATATATTCCTGCAAAATAATTAGGACGGCTTATATGCAATGGTTCAAATCTGAAGCAGGGATTTTTGTACTCAAAGTAGCTGGAATATATCTGCTCTGGTATCTCATTTATGAACTCTGGCTGCTGCCGAATGGTACCCTCGACCAATGGGTAACCACAAATATTGTAGCAGTCTCGGCCGGGATCTTGGAAATGCTGGGCTACGATTTTTATGCCACCGGCAGATTGATAGGCATCGGGGAATCACCGGGCATTTACCTTGTTGACGGTTGTAGTGGAATATCAGCCATTGGCTTGTTCATAGGTTTTGTGATCGCCTATCCCGGGGCATGGATTCCGCGCATTGCTTTTGTCTTCATCGGGATTGGTGTCATCTATCTTGTAAATATCATTCGCATAATCGTTCTCACCATTACCCAGATACAAGCTCCCGAAATGGTTACCGTAACGCCCGATTATTCTACCACAGCCATTTTTTATGTCGTCATTGTTTTACTCTGCATGATGTGGGCTTATTTTGGGGATAATACTCGCGCTGCCGGTTCCTCTCCAGAGGCAGCCTAATTAGTATGGTAAACCCACATAACTTTTTTCGCACCAAAACCTTTCGTTTTTAATAGCGTCAGGTTGTTGTTAACCGTGGGATTACTCCTTTTTTACCTGGAGCATTGGGTGTGTCAGGGGGTATCCTTACCGATGCTATAAATGGATATCTTGTCCCGAGACTTTCAATGGCAATGGTGCCCCTGGTAATGAATGGGATGATTGGTAAAGCAGGGGAGGATTAATTTTGCAAAGGCCTTTTAGAGTTTTTAGTAAGATCCATTTTACCGCGACTCTTCTAAAAGGCCAGTAGTAAAAATCGTAAGGTGTTTTCTCCCCGGCCCACCATTATAAATTTGCGGGTAGAGAACCGAGGGCGCATAGGATAATTTCGTACCGGTGCTCTAAACAGAATTATTTAGATAATGTTATGGACCCCATGTTCAGAGGGAGTTGTACTCCCGAGGTAAGCCATCTGCTTGTTGTTCGAGGGTACAACCCTCTCTCAACTAAATGGGTTCCTTTTACCTTGATGCAAAAGGGACAAAAAATCAAGACTTAGAATTTTGTAGTCCTCATAGCCCGGCAGCAGGCGTGTTTTTAGATGGTCCTTTTTCTTATATGGCACATATCACATGATAGGAGCCGGTACAAAAAAACACAAGCACCTGCTTTGGGCTATTCCACAAAATTCATAGGTCCTGTCTGAAAGCAAGTTCTCATTTTCCCGCGATTCCCCAAACCCCCGTTTTTAAATACCTTAACTTCAGAAATACGGAATTATCCTGTCCGGCTGTTTCTTACCATTCTTAGATCTAACATAATACAATGAAATTTTAATGACTTTCAACCGTCCGGTATAACGGATTCTGTGCATTGGTCGAGGCTGACAAGGATAATTCTATACCGGTAATTTCCAATAAATCAATTTTATAACTAAAAGGACCATTAGAATTATCCCAGCCGAAGACCAAAGCCGGGTACAGAATTCTTAGCCGGTCACTTTTTTGGTTCGTTTTTTCGTGACTGAAAAAATGAACAGTAAGATTTGTATCATGTCCACCGTTCAAACGGAGCGCGGCAGAATACCAAAGCAGATACAGCATTCCAAGGCGGTCTGCCCTTTCAAAGCTTTCTTGAGCATCGAAGCCTTGGCGTAGTTGGTAGCATAGTAGGGTGACTGTTACTACATTTTTTCTTACTCAAAAAACGTAAGTAAATTTACAAGTTTGAAGGTATCTTTTTTACAGTTAAATATTTAGTTCATCGGCTCTTAATAAGTTAAAAGGACTACCATTTCTGTATTAGGCTGTTGTAAAGGCAAAGGATTTATTTAATTTAAAGCAAGATCATATAGAATATTGATATCTGTTTTTATATCTAAGTTCTAAAACTATCAGCAGTGGATAACAAGACATTTCTAAAGAATCTTTTTCTGGAAGGACTTGAGAAATGTGCTCCGCATTACGCAATACAAGAATCTCTGCGAATATCCGGTAATATGATTGAAGTAAAGGATAACCAGTATCCTATCGATGGTAGGCCAATTTATCTGTTTGCTGTTGGCAAAGCGGCGGTTCCTATGTACCAGAAAGCCAGTGAGATATTGAGAAATCATATCACTAAAAGCTTGGTGATAACAAGTGATCAGGAAGCCGCTATATCTTGTAAGGCTGATGAAGTAATCGTCTGTAGTCATCCGCTGCCTGATAAAAGAAGTTTGGAAGCGGGGAATGCGGCATTGGATTTTATGAAAAACGTTTCGCCTCACGCTATGGTCATAGACCTGATATCGGGTGGTACTTCCTCACTGCTGAGCTTACCTGCTGATGGAGTTTCGGTAGATGATTTGGCTGATTTATACGAGTTGCTAAATAATTCAGGAGCAACCATTCACGATATAAATACGGTCCGAAAGCATTGCTCGAGAATTAAAGGGGGACAACTGCTTCGTCACCTCGACCCAAAAGTTACCCTTATCGATCTGGTAATTTCTGATGTGCCGAATGATGAGTTATCCATGATTGGCAGCGGTCCTACCATTCCGGATTGGTCTTCCTACCAGGATGCCTATCACGTGTTGTTAGAGTATGATCTTTGGGATACCATCCCGGAATCCATCCGCACGCATGTCGAAAAAGGGATCAGGGGAGAGGTGGAAGAAACGGCAACCCCTGAGGAAGCTCTTATTGAGAAGCATCAGTCGGAAATTATTAGCTCGGCACGCAAGCTGGCGGATAAAATAGGGGATCTTGCATCCCAAGAGGGAGTAAAAGTGACAGTAGCCGATGAACCGTTTAACGAAGATGTTGAGGGGGTTGCCCGTTCTGTTGCAGATATAGTTTTACCCATTGCTGATAAGGATAAATCTCGAAGAGAACAACCAGCTCTACTAATTTTTTGGGGCGAAAGTACGGTAGAGGTGACGGGTGATGGAAAAGGAGGACGAAGCCAGGAGCTGGCTTTGAGGGGCGCACGCAAAATAGCCGGATACCAACATATTAGCTGGCTAAGTGCAGGTACTGATGGTATTGACGGTCCCACCGATGCGGCCGGGGCTATCGTGGATGGAGCAACTATTGACAAAGCCGGAGAGAAGAATATAGATCCGGAATCGTATCTGTCCGATAATGATTCCTATCATTTTCACGAGCAGATGGGAACGCTATTAAAAACAGGACCTACCGGTAATAACTTAATGGATATGGTGATGGTTTTGATTAAGTGACAGAGAGACAGAGTGACTAAGTGATAAAGTTTTAAGTGTTAAGTTTTTAATGTTGAATTAGGCAGGAATAAGTCCCCTCTATCAAGAGGGGTGGTCCCGACATTCAGTCGGGAGCGGGGTGTGTGTTTTGGGTGCCCGAGAACCGTTGACGGTGGGCAATTACCTAATAACTTTCAAGAAAAACACAATTTGGTTTATTTTCATCAGTTAATTATCCTCATTCTGATTTATCTATACTGGAAACCAAACAGTTATTTATGATCTGGCAAGACAGCATTTTTTTATGGCTATTACTTATCATTCCGTTACTCGTTGGAGTAAACTGGGGGTACAATAAGAAGCTGGATAAGAAACGGAAAAGCTATTTTGGAGCGGACCTTTTTGAAAAGTTACGCAGTGGGTTTTGGCCCAGAGGAAAACGTATTCGCATGGCTAGCCTTTATATCGGACTTGCCCTGCTTACCATTGCTGCAGCGGGGCCGAAAATTGGCACTGAAGTCCGCGAAGTAAAACGCCAGGGCGTTGATCTCCTGATAGGGTTAGATCTTTCGGACAGCATGAATACGGAGGATGTAAAACCCAGCCGGTTGGAAAAAGCCAAGTATGAGGTATCGCGACTGGTTGATCGCCTTAATGGTGATCGTGTTGGGCTGGTGGTATTTACCGGAGAGGCTTATCTCCAGGCTCCGATGACGTTGGATTATTCGGCTCTGCGAATGTTTCTAAATATAGCTGAAACTGATCAAATGCCGTCATCATCAACGAATTTTAGTGCAGCCATGGAAACAGCTTCCGAAGCATTTGAGTCTACGGATGAGGATGGGCAAAATGTGCAGGCGGCTAAAGTTTTTCTGGTTATTTCTGACGGAGAAAATCATGGAGAAAGTTATGATGAGGAATTGAACCAGCTTCTGGAGCAGAATGTATCTGTTTATACGCTGGGTATAGGGACCGAATCGGGGGGGACTATTCCGTTGTATGACGAAAATGGATCACTGGTGGGATACAAGAGAGATCAGCAGGGTAAGGTCATCACCAGTACATTGGAATCCAATGTCTTACGTTCGATTGCCGATCAGGCTAATGGGGAATACTATGAGATCCGTAGCGGCAGCTCGGGAATCGACAGCTTTCTGGGAAGGCTGGATGAGCTGCAACAGGGTGAATTTTCCAGTCAGGAGTATGCCGATTTTAAAAATCAATACCAGTGGCTGGCCGGGGTAGGATTATTATTTTTATTTATTGGGATGGTTTTTCCAGAATTTAAACCCGGAGATTAAGTGATTGGGTGACTAAGTAATGGTGAATGAGTTACTGAGTGACAAAGTTGCAAAGTGCCAGAGTAATATAATAGCAAAGCAAAAAACAAACTATTAATTTAATCAAGAGAGAATATGAGTACTTTTAGAGATTTGAAAATTTGGCAGAAATCAATGGATCTGGTTACCAATATTTACCAAAAGACTGAAGGATTTCCTGATTCGGAGAAATATGGACTTGTCTCACAAATAAGAAGATCTGCAGTTTCAATTCCATCAAATATCGCAGAAGGATATGGTCGTAATTCAAATGGAGATTTTGAGCGTTTTTTGAATATCTCAATGGGATCCTTGTTTGAACTACAGACACAGATACAAATAGCACTAAATTTAACGTATCTTGAAAAGAGTGATGGAACGGCTTTATATGGATTGAGTAGGGAGATAGAACGTATGTTAAGTAGCTTTATAAGAAGCTTACAGTCAGAATAAAGAAGCAACTTTGCAACTTTGTTACTTTTTGAACTTTGGAACTATCACAATGATAAAACTTTTTATTACCGATCTCGACGGATGTATTTCCATACCTTTTGAATCTCCGGACTGGGAGCTGCTTTCACAGATCCGCCGGCTCAATGAACAAAGCGTACAGGATCTGGCCGTTCCCTCGTTGTCGATCTGTTCAGGACGACCGTTTCCGTATGTAGAGGCCGTGGCCCAATGGCTGGGTATCGACAGTCACGTAGTATTTGAAAGTGCCGGGGTCTACAAGCTTGAAACGAATGAAATTAAACTGCATCCCGCATTTGATAGTGAAGCTGAGCAGCAGGTTCGCGAATTAAAGGAATGGCTTCGCAAAGAAATTGTCCCCCAATACCAGGGAATCATTATTGAATTCACCAAGAAAATGGATGCCGGTATTATTCATCTCGATACCGAAGTAATTCAAGAGCTTTATCCGCAGGTAGCTGAATACGTGGAAGAACATTATCCTAAATTCGAAGTGCACGATACGGAAGTATCCATCAATATTATCTTGGCTGAAAATAACAAACGGACCGGTATACAGCAGCTATGTGAACTCATGGATATTGATCCCAGCGAAGTGGCATATATTGGTGACAGCAGCGGTGATATTCCGGGATTACAGCTGGTGGGAAAAGCTTTTGCTCCACAGAATGCAGCCGAAGCCGTAAAGAGGGAAGCTCAAGTGCTCGATAGTGAAGTGACCGAAGCAGTATTGGAAGCGTATCGACAAGTTATTCGTGAAAACAGGAAAAAGCTCGCAGCGGCAGGGTGATTATTGGTGATTAAGTGATTAGGGAATTGGGTGATTAGGTGACTTAGTTACAAAGTGACAGAGTTATAGAATGAAGATTATTCTCTTGTCATTTCGAAGAGCGTAGCAAAGTGAGAAATCTTTGTTCAAAGTATAACTCTCCACAAAGATAAAACAAGGATCTCTCCCTGCGGTCGAGATGACATTACCAATATATTACTCTATCGTAATTTTTTCGACCTTAAAAGTTGAAGATCATTTGAAGACCGGTGACTAAGGAACTAAGCTAAATATGAAATAGCTGTGCTATTACAACCGACCAAAAAGACTCGTTACGAGAGGGTTGTACCCTTGAGTAAAAATGAAGAGCAAGTTTTGGCGAAGACAGGCAAACAAAAAAGGCTGTCATTTCGAACGAAACATATTGGAGTGAGAAATCTCTGTTTTAATTATAAGTTTCTTCAATGCTAAAACAAGGATCTCTCACTATCAATCGAGATGACAGGGTGGAGGATGATAAGCTAATGCTAACCCTTGATGTCATTTCGAGCGTAGTGAAACCAAGCCGAGTAATCTATCAGCTAATTACATATAATAAGCTATCTAATTCTCATATTTTTTAAGGAGCTCAAAATATTGCTCGATTAAACGCTGATAGTCATCCGAAAAGGTCGTGTAATCGGGATCATTAATCATATTGCGGACCTGCTTCTGAAGCTCTTCAAGCGTAACATCCGGAGATGCACGTTGGTCCCGTTCCTCTGCGGTCGTAGCTTCGCGTCGCTCTTCCTTACCTCGTTCTTGTACCGCTTTTTCAGCGTTGAGCATGCGCGATAAAATATTTTCCTGGCGCTGCATCAACTGTTGATCGAGCTGCCCGCCGCGCAAATCATTAATCGCATCTTCCATCTGCTCCGACATCCGTTCCAGTTCACTAAGCACGCGGTCACCCGACTCAAGCTCTCCACGGCGTTGTAATTCTCGAAGCTGTTTGCGGATCCTATTTTGCTGCTTCGACAGCTGATTAAGCCGCTCCATCTGGTCCTGCGACAGTCGGTTCCCCTGTATATCGTTAATCATTTCCTGAATCTGCTTGTTGAGCTGCTGTTGTTCGCCCGACATCTTCTTCATCTGTTCCATAAGCTGTTGCATGCTCATGGCTCCGCCCGAACCGCCGCCCTGCTGGTTGTTAAGCTGATCCAGGAGCGAAGTAATCATGGTAGTAAGCTCATTGATACCACCCAATGACTGTCGCTGCGCGTGAGTGGCGTTCGAGCCGTCACGCTCCGCCAATAGGTTGACTGCCCGGGATAGATGATTTTCGACTTCGGTTTTCTTTTTGTTGATGCGATTGGAAAAGCTTGGAATCTCGGAGGATACCTTGAATAAAGAGTCCGAAAGCATGATAAACTGACTGGATATGTTTCGCTCTTTTCGGGCCTTTTCAACAAACGCGCTGGATTGCGGCGGGATATTTTCCGTCTCCTTGGTCAACTCTTCTTGATTCACAGATAGGTTGATAAGCGAGTGCAATACGTATTCCAGTGCGGCCATATTAATCTGACGCCGCTGCTGATTGAGCTGCTGTTTGGCGCTGCGCATTTCTTGGGCCTGTTGTTGCAGCTGTTGCTGAATATTCTGTTGCTGTTTTTGAATGTCAGAGTCTTTTTGAGAGGATAACTGCTCTTTAAGCTTTTTGATATTTTCCTGCAGTTCTTTTTGAATATCTTTCAGTTTTTCACTGCTTTTTTGCTGTAGCTCTTCAACCTGGGGCTTGGCTTTATCGGGCGCGGTATCGTCCATCTTGTTCAACTGTTCCTGCAGATCTGATAAATCCTCTCGAATTGACTCCTGTTGGTCTATCTCTTCTTGGGATATCTCATCTGATTCGCTGATCTCCTTTTCCTGCTCGGCCAGCTCCTCTAGTGACTGTGCCGCTTTTTCCAAATCACTGTTTAGCTTCAGGGATTTGAACAGGTTGAGGGTACGATCAATACGCTGCCGATACTGTTCTTCATTGAACTCATAGTTCTCGAGTGCTTTGCGCATTTCATCCGGATTCATTTCACCAAGCGAATTGCGAAGTTCTTGCAACGCTTTTTTAAGCTCTGGATCATTAATCTCTTTCATCAGCTTCTGAAGCTCATCATAGGATTCTAAGGTCTCCGGTGACATCGCCTGGTTTTGCTGAATCTCTTTCCTAATTTCATCAAACTTTTGGTTTAGTTCATCAACCTTTTTATCAATTTCCTGTCGCTCTTTTTCAACTTGATCAAGTTGTTTCTTCTGTTCCCAGTCGGTTTCAGGATTTTGCTGGAGTCTCTTTTTAAACTGATCATATTGCTGCTGCATTTGGTCAAACGACTCGGATACGTCCTCCAGGGATTCTGTTACTTCGCGCTCTTTAGAATCGAGTTCCTCCATATACTCTGTGGTAGAAGGAAAAGTCACCATCATTTTTTGGGAGCGACCTATCTTTCGTCCGCTATATCGATCATTGTCATAGGCCTCAATCCAATAGGTGATTTGGTCGCGGGCCTTGGGATTTAAGTTGGGGAGATCCCACTGATATGATTGCTGTTCATTGATTGTAGGTTTTGTCAATTCTATTGAACCTTTTTCCGGTTCGGGAGTAAAGGCACGTTGTAATTCATAGTGAAGTTCAGCTTCAGTTAGTCCGAAATCATCACTGGCCTCATACTCTAATGTTAACGGTTCGGCCGTTTTCATCTGGATATTTTCGGAGGGGGCAATTAAATCAACATAAGGGGATTGATCTTTACGGGGATCCATAATAAATCTGAACTTATTTTCATTGTTCAGACCGGCCTTATCCTGCATCTTAAAAGAGATGGTGTCGACAGCCCCAACCTTGGTTTTGATAGTAAATAGATTTTCCCGGGTAGTATCTCTATTGACAGAAAGCGTATCGTTTAGATTAGAACTGATGTACAGCAGCTCTGATAAGTTCTTATTGGCAAGGCCTTCAATTTCGATGGTAGAGCCCTGGTAGGCCTGAATTTTGGAGAAGGGATAGCTGTAAGAGGTTGAATCGAGCTGGGTGTAAGCGGGAGGAATAACATTCAGTGTCAGTTGTTCAAATCGGGGACGAAGCTGTACATTGATATCATATTTCTTGCTCTCAAATCCATCCATGATAAGATAATAGCTCCCATCAGTAGTTAGTGAGATGGGAGTAAAAGAAGCTTTGGTTTGCTCAAGTGTTTCCGGGCTTCGCTTCCGGTAATCCTCCTCAATATCAGTTTTGAAAGCCAGTAAAATATCTTCCGGTACCTCATCCTGAAAACGAATAGAAGGTAAAAATGAGTTTCCACGTTCGAGGGTCAGGGAACCGGGCTCAATAACATAATTATATGGATTGGGAGGAGTAAAGGTCGTCTGCGGATGGGCCAGTCGTTCCATGGCAGATGGATAGAAAAACGTAAACAGGGTGAGTAGAAAAAATCCTCCTAAGGAAGCAGCTATACCCTGCTTGAAAAATCGGTGCAGGGGATGATTTCGGGCAAACTGCCTGCTTTTTTCTTGAATATTTTCGGAATCAAGTTGTGAAAGATTTTGCCTGATCGCCGCTTTGTGCAGGGAGTCTCCATCTTGATCCTTATAGTACAAATCCAGGGCGTCCGCAAGTTCGGGGATCTTTTCTTTACGACTAAACTGGTAATAAATATCCTTGAAGGAAGGAAGTTCACTCCTTTTGTAAGAATACAGGGTGATAGTAACGGCCAATACCAATAGCAACGAAAGCGCAGTAATTTTTATAGCGGATGAAAGATAATATCCGGCTTCGAAAATCCCGATAATTGCAAATCCCGCAAATAGAATGGCTGCAAAGATAGCACCAAGAGCGATGTAAAAGTTCCTTGAGAGGGTCCGATGGCGTTGTTGAATGAGGTCAACAAACGGGCGGACTAATTTGTCTATGGAGTGTTCTTTGCTCATCACCGTTAGCTAAATCGCAGTGAAGTGGAATCTGTTATACAATAACATTAAATAAATGAAAATATTGGATACTCCAATATCCCATTTGTTAAAATTGATGTAGTACAATGCCTCTTAAATTAAGAAAGGATATAATTTAAGTATGGATAAACTTTCTCAGCTGGGAAGATCACCAAGTGCTAGCTTTTCGTCCACAGCATACTTTCCATCTTCTTTCTTAACAGTCACCATCTCTTGATCAGCATCGTGCTCTAAAAACAAATACCAATTATCTTCAACAGCTTGATCCAAATAACGCTGTTTCTCATCAAGGGTAGTTACGGGATACATATCGTAACCCATGACCCAGGGCAGGGGCACATGCACATGTGTCGGGATTAAGTCAGCGGCGAAAACGACCGTTTTTTGGTCACCGGTTATTTTTGGAAGTTGTTGTCCTAACGTGTGTCCGTTGACAGGCAGAGCCTCTAACCCTTTTTCGTACTGATGATCTGCTTCTACCAGGTTTAATTTATCCCAATCTTTTATGGGATTGATATTATCAGGTAAAAAGCTGGCTTTCTCGCGGACATTGGGATCGGTTGCCGTTTCGAGCTGCTTCTTCGTTACATGGTAAGTAGCGTTGGGGAAAGTGTGTTGCAGATCTCCATTATCGTTGTAATAGGTGGTACCGCCGCAGTGATCAAAGTGCAGATGGGAGAAAATAACATCTGTAATATCTTCGGGCTCAAAGCCATAGTCGTCGAGCGAGCTCAGCAAATCGGAGTGTTCATAATCCAGCTGATAGATTTGCTCAAATTTTTCATCAAACTTAGTGCCCGATCCGTTATCCACCAGGTAAAGCTTGCCAGTATTTTGGGACTCAATAAGAAGGCACCGCATTGCCATGTGGATGCGGTTTTTATCATCCACATCAATATATCGTGACCACAATGTTTTTGGTACTACGCCAAACATCGCTCCGCCGTCAAGACGAATTCTTCCGGCTTCAATGCTGTATAAATTAAATGGGCCGATGGATGTATGCGATTTCTTCATAGATAGGTAAGGTGATTGAGGTTTATCGGATTAGCACCGGATATTTAAAAGTAGCAGGCTAAAGTTTCTCAAGGAGTTGACTAAGAAAAAGACGAATTTCTTTCAGATCTTTTTTAACGCTGACAGGAATTTTTTCGGTTTCTTCCTCTCCATCTTTTTTGAGTACCTGCTGAGCACCCTCGGTGCTGTATTTTTTTTCTTGGATCAGCTCCTTCAGTTTTAAAATTGTCTCAATATCATTTTCTTTGTAGACGCGGTTACCGGCTTTATTTTTTTTGGGATTTAATTCATCAAAAACTGTTTCCCAGTAGCGCAACACATGCGCTTCCACGTCGGTAATATCACTGACTTCACCTATAGAGTAATAAAGTTTTTTCATAAGAAGACTAAAAGCGTATCTTTATTGCTAATTATACATTATCTGGTGCATTATTTCTAACTCTTTGGCACAAAATATTTAAAAAACATTGCCTGAAAAAGATTTAAACAGATCCGACATAGAACTAAGCGTTATAGTCCCCCTGCTTAACGAGGACGAATCGATTCACGAGTTGGCCGAAAAGGTACACGAGGCATTATCTAAAAAGCACCATTATGAACTTATTTTTGTGGATGATGGCTCGACCGATCGATCTTGGCAGCAGATCAAGAAGGTGACGGAAGAGCACAAGCATGTTTTAGGCATCCGACTGCAGCGCAATTATGGAAAGAGTTCCGCTTTGCAGGCCGGTTTTGAAAATGCTGATGGTGACTATATTGCAACAATGGATGCCGATCTGCAGGACGATCCAAATGAAATCCCTTTAATGCTTCAAAAGCTTAAAGAGGAAGATTTACATCTGGTTAGTGGATGGAAAAAAGAGCGTCACGATCCTATCTCCAAGACGGTGCCATCACGTTTTTTTAACAAGGTAACTTCGTTGGTAACAGGTATTAAACTCAACGACTTTAACTGTGGACTTAAGGTGTATCGTGCCGACGTTATTGAGAATATTTATTTATATGGAGAATTGCATCGATACATCCCGTTTTTGGCCAAACTTGAGGGATATGATCGCATTGGAGAAAAAGTGGTAAAGCATCATCCCCGAAAATATGGGGAGACTAAATTTGGCATTTCTCGATTTATGCATGGTTTTTTGGATCTGTTAACTTTGCTTTTTGTTAATCGATATCTGCAACGACCCATGCACTTTTTTGGTACACTCGGGTTTCTATTCTTGATATTAGGCGGAGCTATTAATGCATACTTGTCAATCGATAAAATATTTTTTGGAGAGCCTATCGGTGATCGTCCATTGTTGCTGTTGGGTGTAATGTTGATGGTACTGGGAGCCCAGATTTTTTCCATTGGCTTTTTGGGGGAATTGATCCAAAAGCGAAACGAAAAGCAGCAGAAACCCAATATTAGAGAGAAAATTTAGCAGTTGTGAGATATGGGAATGGTATATTCAAAAAAGAATTTGGTAATCATTAAGACAAGCTTTTGTTAATGAGTCGTATTGCCTACGATCCGGTTAAGGACCGGTTTGCACAGATTATTCGCCGTTTTCGTTTTCTTCGGACGCTCTTCTACAAAATCCTGGATCTGTTCTTTTTAAGGAGTTGGTACATCCGAAAAATACTGCGCAAGTATGGCTCAGATAGGGATGCACAGGGGGAGTGGAGTCTGTTGGATGCCGGCTCGGGATTTGGACAGTACGATCGGTTTATCCTGCAGGAATTTAATAACGTCAATATTCAAGCCGTCGATGTGAAAAGTGATTACCTGGAAGATTCGCGCAGTTATTTTGAGCGTGAAATTGAAGCCGGACGCATTACTTTTAATCAGGAAAATCTGCTTGAGATTGATTATGAGGATATGTTCGATTTCGTCATCTGCGTTGATGTGCTAGAACATATCGAAGAGGATGAAAAAGTAATGCAAAATATTAACCGTTCCTTACAGTCTGGCGGATATTTTTTGATGCATTCTCCTTCTATCTATTCCGAAGAAGACGCGGATGGTGATGAAAGCTTCGTGGATGAGCATGCTCGTCCGGGATATTCCAAAAGAGATATCAGCGAGAAGTTACAAAATTCTGGTTTTACCGTTCTGGATGTAGCGTATACCTACGGTAAAAACGGACATCTGGCGTGGGAACTTATCATTAAATATCCCATGCTTTGGCTTACCAAGATCAAGCTATGGGCACTGCCAATAATGGCCGTTTATTACATCCCGGTATTACCATTGAGCCTGCTGCTAATGGCATTAGATGTTCGTGATGATAACGAACGCGGTGCCGGAATCTATGCATTGGCTCAAAAGCAATAAACCCGAAAAAGCAACTCTTTATTAACTGCTTTCTTTTTCAGATCCTTCCAAGATATTTTCAGATTTTGAATTTTGATTTCCGATCATCACCAGCAGAGGTACTTTTGAATAGAAAGTCATTTCTTTCGAAAGACTACGGTTTGTCAGTTTTTCCCAGAACGATTTTTTATACCGGACCATAACGAGTAATGAATTCGGACGATCTGCTAAAAATTGGCTGATCGTTGGAAAGAAATCCAGCTCATACTCATGATGAAAAGAGATGTTATCATAGTTAATGTGTTCATTTGCAAGTTCTCGGAACCCACGGAATTTAATTTCTGATTCCATATTTTTTTGATCACTTACATGCAGAACTTCAACGGAAGAGTTGAACAATTTGGCAAAATCGATGGAGTTAGAAAGTGCCGTTAAATCTCCTTTCTTGTAATCGCTGGTGAAAATAAGATTCTTAAAATTATCAAGGCTGCTACCGGTGGGCACTGCAAGTACGGGGACGGGGGATTTCTGTATAACACTGGAAGCGACACTTCCCAAAATAACATTCCGGTCACCGGTTACTCCTTTGGTACCCATTACAATAAGGTCTATGGAACGTTCATCTACCTGGTTGAGTAACGCTGTTACAGCCTGTCCATCCTGTACGACCGTTGAAATATCTAAATTATTATATTGATCTCCTTCCAGGCTATTTAAGAGCTTATCAAAGTTATTGGAAGTATCATCAATAACCTGATCACGTTTCTTTTCAAAATCAGGGGCTATATCCATTGTTTCTTGGGTGGCATGGAAAAGCGTTAGCTTGGCATCTGTTTTAAGTGCAATTTCTGCAGCAAAGGGCAATGCTCTTTTAGCGTTTTTGGAGAAATCGGTCGGGAAGAATATGTGATTGATTGAAAAAGCCATAGCAGTAAGATTTTAATGTCGTCCGTCTTTTTAAGTGAATAGAACAGAAGTATTTATGATTTGATATCCTGCCTTACAAGTTTATGATAAATTTAAGCAATTCCTCATTAACAGATAAAATAATATTTAATATTTTTGGGTTATTTGCTGAAAGCAAACGGTGTAAGATAAAACCTTATAAAAAATTTGGACTCTTTACTACTTTTTCTGTAGGGATATTACTTCAGACTTAACAAAAAATTTATCCATTATGGTACAAAAGAAAGTAAATACTTTGCCATGGCTGCCCAACCTCACATAGTCGTTTTAGGATGCAATTTTGCAGGATTAACAACAGCTCGTTATATACGAGAATATGCCGGTGACAAAGTTAAAATCACCTGCATGGATCGCAAGCCTTATCTAACATTTATTCCAAATATTCCTATTGAAGTTTGGAATAATAACAATCCGGAGCGTTCGCTTCACTTACCTTTTATCAAATTTCTTGATCGTGACAATATCGATTTTATCCAGGGGGAGGTACAGGCAATAGATGTGGAAAATAGATCGGTTGATTTTAAACCGGTAGAACGATCAGGATCTGCTCTGGAAGCGGTTGATTATGATTACCTGGTTATTGCATTGGGTAATAAGCTGGCTTTTGATGAAATAGATGGATTTGGGAAATATGGGCATACCTTCACTGATACTTATTATGGCGATAAAGTGCGTCGGTATCTACATGATGGTAGTTATAAGGGAGGGCCTATTGTTATTGGATCAGATTACTTTCTACAGGGTAAGAGTGATAAACTACCCGAAATTCCGACAGCAGAAGCAGCGTGTGAGGGCCCGCCGGTGGAGATATCCTTTTCCATGGCCGAATGGCTTCAAAAAAGAGGGTTAGGTGGAGCGGAGAATATCACGCTGTTTACACCTGCTGAAGTTATTGCCGAGGATGCTGGAAAGCAAATATTAGATCAGCTTCTTCCCATGTTTGATAAGATGGGATATGGCTATAAAGCTAATACCCGGGGTATCAAACGACTCTATGAGGATGGCATTGAGTTTGAAGATGGTAGTAGCCTGGAAGCGGAAATGAAAATTATTTTCCCAAATTGGGAAGCACATGATTTTTTGAAGGGATTGCCTATCAGTGATGACCAGGGCTTTATAGTGACCGATCTTTATATGCGAAACCCTGATTATCCCGAAGTATTTGCTGTGGGTGATGCTGCATCGATAACGGTTCCAAAACTTGGATCTTTGGGACACATGGAGGCAGAGGTGCTGGCTAAAGTGTTGGGACAAGAAGTCGGTGGTTATGATCCGGATAAAAAGATTGACCCACTGGAGTTTGAACTAATCTGTATGGGTGATATGGGAGATCATAAAGGTTTTTACATGCATACTGATGAGTGGTGGGGTGGGGATAAAAGTATATTAAAAATGGGATACACTCCTCATATGTTAAAGATGGGTTTTAAGTCAATGTATTATACCACGGGTGGAAAAATCCCTTCTTGGGGATTGCCAATGTCAGAGTTTATAGCTGACCGAACCCTAATCTAAATTCTAAAATTTACGCTCATGAAAACGCAAGATGTATTTAAAAAAGTTCAACAGGTGGGTGGAGGATTGGCGTTATTATCTGCGGCAGGAGTTGCTTATGCGGTAGCTCGCCGCCTGAATCACCGAAAAGGATATGAACGTCCCTTTGATCCCAAGAAAATAGTAGAAGTGAAAGGAGAGGTGATCGAAGTTTCTAATTCACAGGAAAACAAGGATGAAAAACATGGAGTTTATCTCATATTAGCAATTGAGAACGAACAGATTCCGGTCCACCTTGGACCCCTCTGGTATATAACTCGTCAGCCACATCATTTCAAAGAGGGAGATAAGATTGAGGTAAAAGGTTCTAAAGTTACCTTCAAGAATACTGAAATTATTGTTGCTTCAGAGATTCGAAAAGAAAAAATGCAGATGAGGTTACGAGATGAGAATGGTGCACCTATGTGGCAAAGTTGGCGTAAGGTATCATAGGGGCATCTTATGATGTAGGTAAAAGTTTATATAAAAGGAAGTAAACTGGTTGCCCCGATAGCAGAAATAATGATAATAAACCAGATTAGTTGCTTACTCTTTTCATATCCGGCCCAGAAGAAAAATAGTCCGGCTTTGACGAGTGTATTGGTGATGACGGCAATCAAAATCCCAAGCGTTGCTACACTGGCATCGGTACCTTCTTCAGCCATACGAGAAAGGGAAAGCGTTATGGCATCGACATCCATTAGACCCGAGAAAAGAGCCAACAGGTAAATACCTTGATCTCCATACCATTTTTCCATAGCAGTTGCCAGCAGTAAAATCACTCCCAGCAGTAAACCGAATTGTAAGGCCGTAAAAAGTTGAAGAGGGTTTTTCAATTCAAGAGGAGGTTGATCGTCTTCCAATTGAAGATGTTTTTGCCAAAGCCAGAATCCACTTCCCAAGGTAAGAATTAACATAGTCGTAAGAGGAATCCATAGTGGATACAATAGTGCAGTGTTAACAATTGCAACCTCAATACCGACCCTTACAAACATAATTGAAGAGGCTACAAGGACTCCGGCAATAAAAATTCCGCTGGCTATCTTTTTTTGTTGTTTTGCAAATTGAGCAAGACTTAGTGTAACAGCTGTGGATGAAGCCAATCCACCTGTAATTGCTGTTAACATGGTTCCCTTATCTTCGCCCAGATATTTAATAAGAATGTATCCGATAAAGGAGAGTCCTGAGATTAGAACAACCATCCACCATATCCAATGGGGATTGATGGCTTCCCAGGGACCGTAGCCTTTATTAGGCAACAGAGGTAACAATATTACGGTTATGATCAACAGCTTAATACCTGCATAGATTTCCTTGACTTCAATTTTGTGCAGCCAGCTGTGTAACGTTGGTTTGAGACTTAATAGTGATATGACTATAACGGTAGCACCAAGCGCATAAACATGATATCCAAAAGCAGCCCAAGAGCTTAGCGTAAAAGTAAGCAGTAGAGCAACTTCCGTGGTAATCCCCAGGTCTTTTTCCTCTTCAACTTTGGCTTTTATGACATAAGATGTAATTACAAGAGCTGCCAACGCGAGAAATGCAACGGCAAGAATCCATTCATTGACAAAGCGGCTCACTTCGGTCCATACTCCTCCAAACAGACCGACAAGACTAAACGTGCGTATTCCGGCAACCCGATCACCTTCATCTTCGAGCCGTCCGCTCCATCCGCGCTCAATACCGATGAGCAAACCGATACCTAGGGCAGCAAATAAGTTCCAAATTATATTAAAGTCCAAGTCCATAGGTGGAAAAATTATTTAACACGTAATGTATGATTGTGGAAGGACTTCTGAAACCTATACTTGATTATCCCAAATAAAAAAGCCTCTGCAAGTATTTAGCCTGCAGAGGCTTTAGCTGGTACCGCGTACGGGATTCGAACCCGTGCTACCGCCGTGAAAGGGCGGCGTCCTAAACCCCTAGACGAACGCGGCATAAAATCAGTAAAAAAGCTTTGCCGAATAAGTATTCAGCAAAGCTAAAGACAAGGCATCAAGGATACGTTTTTGTATGATTTTAAACAACCTTTAATGCCAAAAAAATGGGAGCCCGATGGGATTTGAACCCACGGCCTCCAGGGCCACAACCTGGCGCTCTAACCAGCTGAGCTACGAGCTC
>ENA-ORDC01000276-ORDC01000276.1-marine-metagenome-genome-assembly--contig:-NODE-276-length-55168-cov-7.577209_pt1 | contig 55168 bp, 51 predicted proteins | sample MGYA00237783_ERZ508515 | MGnify/ENA primary metagenome ERZ508515 (study PRJEB26186, sample SAMN06268792) | marine metagenome | isolation source: Eden Landing Ponds, San Francisco, CA, USA | place...
CCCCGACCCCGAGGCGGCCGCCGCGGCCGTCGAGTCGTATCTCGACCGCGTCGGCGGCGGGAGAGGTCCCAGCGGTCAGTGATCGTCGTGCTCCTCGGCCGGGGTGGGACGCCCGACCGCTCGTATGGGTCGGATTTTTTTCGGTGCCTCGCGAACCCTCCGGTATGAGCCAGCAGGCGGCCGTCGAACTCCGACGAATCCTGGTCCCGGTCGACGGGAGCGAGGGTGCGGATGCGGCGCTCGATCACGCGATATCCCTCGCCGGAGCGGTGGGCGCCGAGATCCGTCTCCTCTCGGTGGTCGATCCCTACGTACTCTCCACGGTGACAGAGCGCAAGGAAGTCGAAGAAGAACTCGAGGCGGTGGTCGAGGAGGCGGCGGCCCGCGTTCGGGACACCGGCGTCGAAGCCAGTACGGCAGTCGAGACGGGCTTTCCGCACGAGGAGATCCTCGACACCGTCGCAGACGACGACATCGACCTCGTGGCGATGGGAACGCACGGACGGCGCGGACTCCAGCGGTTCGTCCTGGGGAGCGTCGCCGAGAAGGTCGTCCGCCTCTCGCCGGTCCCCGTGCTCACCGTGCGGACCGGTGCAACCGGAAGAAGCCCCTACGAGAACATCGTCGTGCCGACGGACGGCAGCGACGCGGCCCTGCCCGCAGAGCGCCTGGGCGTGAACCTGACGGGTCAGTTCGACGCCGTCGCCCACGCGCTGTCCGTCGTCCCGAAGGGTCGCATCCGGTCGAGTGAGACGGTCGAAGCACAGGAGGAAGCGGCGCGGAAGGCGGTCGACCGGGTCGTCGCGCTGGGCGACGCCGCGGGCGTTCGCGTCGAGGAGGCGGTCGAACACGGCGTCCCGCACCGAGTCATCGTCGACTACTGCGAGAGTCTCGACGCCGACCTCGCGGTGCTCGGCACGCACGGCCGAACCGGCGTCGAGCGGTTCGTCCTGGGGAGCGTCGCCGAGAAGGTCCTCCGCCTCTCGGAGACGCCGGTGCTGGTCGTACCGTCGGGGTGGGAAGCCCGCGAGTGAGGTCGTGGCTTCGGCCTGCATCTCTGTGAGCCGGGAAACGTCACGCTTACTCCGGTCGCTCGCCACGCTCGGGTATGGGAGTCCCCTGCGTCCGCGTCCCGACCAGCGAGGGCGAGGCGACCCGTACCGCGCTGGCGGATCGCGACCTCGTCGACCGCGAGCACGAGATCACGGTCGAGTCCGGCGACCTCTACATCCCCGTCGTCGACCCCGCGAGGGTCCCGGCGGGGTACGAGGTCGTCGACCGCGACGTCCCCGCCCGCGAAACCCAGACGACGCCCGCGGATCTGCTGGGGTTCGAGCCCTCCTACGAGCGCCTCGGCGACGTCGTGATCCTCGACGAGGACGACGCCGAGCGGGCGCGCCGGATCGCCGACGCCATCGTCGACTCCGACCTCCGCGCGCGGACGGTGGTGAACCGCGCCTCGAAGGTGAAGGGCGAACTCCGGGTTCGCGAGTGGGACGTCCTGGTCGGCGAGTCGACGGAGACGGTCCACCGCGAGTACGGCCACGAGTTCGCCCTCGACATCGCGGAGGTGTACTTCTCCCCGCGACTCGCGACCGAGCGCCACCGCGTTGTCTCGCAGGTCGACGCCGACGAGCGCGCGATCGATATGTTCGCCGGCGTCGGGCCGTTCGCGGTCCCGATGGCCGGCCGGGGCGCGGAGGTCGTCGGCTGCGACCTCAACCCGGTGGCCGTGGAGTACCTCCGGGAGAACGCCCGCCGGAACGGCGTCGAGGACCGCCTGACTGCGGTCGAGGGCGACGTCCGAGACCTCACCGAGGAGTACGCGGGGTGGGCGGATCGACTGGTGATGAACCTCCCGCACAGCGCCGGCGACTTCCTCGAGACGACCGTCGAACTGGCCGGCGACAGGTGGGAGGTGGCGGTCTCCGACTTCGAATCACCGCTGCCCGACTCGCGATTCGGGAACCCGATCTTCGATCAGACTCGCGACGACCAGGCCGGCTTAGTCGTCGACAAACCGATCAGGCTCGTGGCCGCCGACGACTCCGACCCGACGCTGGTCGCGAGCGGTGGTTCCGGCGACCGGACGTTCGGGCTTCAGGTCGCCAGCCACTTCGCTACGCTCCGAGGCATCCAGGTGGCCGCCGAGGGTGCCACCGCCGCAGTGAGCGTCCTCGATGGCGACGGTGTCCACCTCCGGAATCTGGATCTCTCCGGGGGGACGAACGGCGTGTACTCGCAGTTCACGAAGAGTCTCGTCGTCGAGGAGTGTCGGATCTCGGCGACCGAGACCGCCGTCGAGTTCCGAGAGCTGAGTGTCAACGGACTCGTCAGCGACAGTACGATCCGAGACGCGCAGCAGGGCGTCTACCTCAGCGGCCGCACCGGCGACCGACTGTTCGACGTGGACGTCACCGTGACGGGAAACACGTTCGAGAGCGTCGGGACCCCGATCGACAGCGAGGGAACGGCGACGATCACCGGCGGCGGCCCGGAGACGTTCGCGAGGTCCGCGACGCGTTCGACGCTCCCCGCCTCGGCGCCGACGCGCTCGAAGTACCAGGGCAGGGGCAGGCGGTTCCCCCACTCCTCGGCGACCGGCGGCTGCTCGTTGCCCGCCTCGTAGGCGGTGTAGTACCGCTCCCCGACGTACAGCACGTCGACGCCGTCGTTGCCCCGGATCGCGACCGAGACGTTCTCGACGAGCGGGTCGAGGTCGTCGGCCGGCTGGGCGTACTGGGCGAAGCGGTTCGACCGGTCGGTCGGCCCGTACACGCCGCCGGCGGTGACCGCCCCCGCCTGCGCGAGGACGGCGAGAACCAGGAGGACCGCCGCGGCGACGGTCACCGCGTCGTCCCGGGTCGCCGCCCGTCGCCCGGCGCGGATCAGCGTCGCCCCGCCGACGGCCGCGGGAACCGAGAGGGCGACGACGGTGTGGACCACCAGCCAGGGTGCCATGATCTCGGTCACCATCGGGACGACCAGCAGGGTCGCCCCCGCCCAGACGCCGGCGAAGGTCACGAGCGGGCGCGGCGACCCGCCGTAGCGGTCGGCGAGGAACGCGACGGCCGCGAGCGCGACGACCGGCAGCGCGAGGGCGACGAGCAGGTCGGCGTAGTCGGCGACGAACGGGAGCAATTCGTGGGTCGCCCCGAACCGGCGGGAGGTGACCCTGACGCCCCAGAACTTCCGGATCGAGCCGAGGAAGGCGGCCTCCACCGCGGCGGGGAACGTCGTCGGCTTCCAGAGGCCCGGGCCGTCGGTTGCGCCGGCCCGGGGGGCGAACAGGAAGAGCAGGGCGAGCGCGCCCGCGACCCCCGACCAGTAGAGGGAGCGCCGCCAGGCGCGCAGGCGGTCGGCGACGGCGTCCAGGCGGTCGCGCGCCCGGCGGGCGTCGACGAGCCACGCCGTGTCGAGCGCCGCCAGCGCCGCGATCCCCCAGCACAGCAGGTACGCGACGGCGAACCCCGAACTGGCGACCGCGAGGGCGCCGGCCACGACGGCCAGGGGGAGGAAGCGCCGGTCGTCGGCGTCGACGGCGCGCACCGCGGCGCCGAGGGTCACCAGCGCGAACGCCGCGAGCGGGAGGTCGCCGCGGAGGAACCGCGAGTAGTAGACGAGGACGGGGGCGCCGGCGAGCACGGCCGCGAGGACGACGGTCTCGTCGTCGCGCAGGCGGGTGCGAAAGAGGAGCGCCGCGAGGGGGAGCGCGCCGCCGACGAGGGCGACGACGAGCCGTGCGCTGGCGTCTGTGGCGCCGAGCAGGGCGAAGACGTGCCGGTCGACCACGTACAGCAGCGGGCCGCCGGCGACGGGACGGTACTGAAACGCCCCGGACTCGAGGTACCGGAGTGTCCAGTACCCGACGCGGGCCTCGTCCCAGTGGAACGGGCGGCCGCCGAGGCCGAGGACGCGCACGAGGAGGGCGACGCCCGCGAGCGCCAGCACGGCCGGGACGACGAGGTCCCGCTCCCGGGTCCGCGCCGTGACGCCCGCGTCGGGGTCTGCAGTCATCGTCCCTCATGGTGGGCCGCCCCCATACGTGCTTTTCGGGTTCGGGCGGGCCGCTCGCGCCGGGCGGTCGCAGGTCGCTACGGGGCGGTCCGCGTCGCGGTGGGGCGGTGACCGGCGCCACCGGCGGCAGACGGTTCGCAAACGTCAATGGCCGGGGGCGCCCTCGCCCGTACATGGGCGTCCTGGAGTCGTTACCGAGTCGACCGCTGCGACCGGGCGAACTGACTGCGCTGAATCGCGCCGACGCCGTCGACCTCGCGGTGTCCGTCGAGTCGGAGGGCGAGGCCGAGAGCCTGCTCGTCGCGGTCGACGAGTGGGTCGCGGGAATCGTCTTCGCGGACGGCCGCTGGCGCGTCGTCGAGCGGGTCGCACTCGACGAGGGGACCGAGCGGATCGACGGCCTGCAGGCGTGCGAGACGGCCGTCCTCGACACCCGTGACGAGGCGGCCGACGACGGGAGGGGCGATACGGTGAGTGACGGGACGAACGAGGCGGCGGACGACGATGCCTCCGCGGCGGGCGGCGACTCGCCCGGGAAGTGACGTCCGAGGCGGCGATTCCTCCCGGCGGCAGACGGCGAGACGACGGTTCCCGGCGGTCGGGAACGGGCGGGGTATTAAGGCGGAAGGCGGGCGTATCTCCTGATATGTACGACGAGATACTCCTTCCGACCGACGGCAGCCCGGCGGCGGCCGCGGCCCTCGATCACGCCCTCGACCTGGCGTCGACCTACGGCGCGCGACTGCACGCGCTGTACGTCGTCGACGTCAACGCCTACGCGACCGTCGAGACCGGCGGCGACATGGTGCTCCAGGCGCTGGAACGCGAGGGCGAGACGGCGGTCGACAAGGTCCGCGAGGCTGCAGCCGACGCCGGCGTCGAGGTCACGACGACCGTCGAGACGGGCAACCCCTACCGGGAGATCCTCGGCTACATCGAGGACGAGGACGTCGGCCTGGTCGTGATGGGGACCCACGGCCGCCGGGGGCTCGAACGCTTCCTGCTCGGGAGCGTCACCGAGCGCGTCGTCAGGAGCGCCGACGTGCCGGTGCTGACCGTGCGGGAAACCGAGGAAGAGGAGGAAGCGGAGGAGTGAACGCTACCGGAGCGTCACCCACGTGAGCACCGCGAGCGCGACGAGCTGGATCGCCCGCAGCACCAGCACCGCCTGCTGGACGTGGGGGTCCCCCGAGTAGAAGCTCTGCATGGAGAAGAAGAAGTAGACGGCAACGGCGTTCTCGACGAGCATCGCGACGCCGAAGGCGATCAGGCCGAGCACGAGCGTCGTCTGGAACGTCCGGTAGTTACGGATCCAGACGGCGGTCAGCACCACGAGGAAGACGATGTTCACCGCCGCCAGGGCGCTCGCCGCCTGGATGAGCGCACCCATCGCCATCAGCGCGCACCTCCGGCCGTCGCCGGCGACGCCCGCCGGTCGCCGGCAGCGACCACCGTTCCCGTCATCAGTCGACGGCCTCCAGGATCGACTCGAAGGTGTCGCGGTGCTGTTCGAACTGGTCGGTGAGGAAGTAGAGTTTGCCGTAGTCCTTGCCGCCGGGTTCGACCACGTTGTGTTCCTCGAGGATGTCGATGTGGTGGGTGATCGTGCGGTAGTTCACGTCGAGTTCCTCCGCCAGCTGGTTGGCGTTCTTCGGCCGCTCGGATAACGAACGGATGATGCGAGCCCGATTCGTCCCGCCACGGGTGGCCGTGAGCAGGTACCAGAGCGCCTTCTCCATCTGGGTCGTCGTCGTCCGATTTGCTAGCCCGTGCCATAAAACCGCCGTGGCCGTGTGCCACGCGAGCGTCCCGTCGTCCTCGCTGGCGGAGCGCCGCGTCGACCCCCGGTCGAGGGTCGCGGTCGTCATCGGTCGGCTCTCGACAGTGTCACGGTGATCCCTCCGTACTGGACCCTGAAAGCGCTTTTTCCGGATTCGATCGGTGTCCGTTCCGAGTCCAGTGGGCGTTCCCCATGAGTGGGACACAACTCTCGCCCGAATCGCAGACGAGGCGGCCCCGTCACGCGGGCGGTAATCGGTCCTTTCGGCGGGGACAGGAGACTCCATAAAGAGTTTTGGCCCGGTCCGTCGAAGCGGGGCTATGACCGAGCACACAGTCGAGTTCGTCGGCACCGGCGAGACGATCGAGGTCTCGGAGAAGGAGACGATCCTGAAGGCCTGTCTGCGCGAGGGGATCGCCCAGGAATACTCCTGCCGGGTCGGGATGTGCCTGGCCTGCTCCGCGGAGATCGTCGAGGGAGAGGTCACCCAGCCCGCCGCGCGGGGCCTGACCGACGAGGAGGCAGAGGACTACGCGCTCACCTGCATGGCCCGCCCGCTCTCGGATCTCACACTCGACCGCGGCAAGTACCCGCCGAGCATCGAGGACGCCGCCGCGACCGGCACCGCCGCCGCGGACGACGACTGAGTCGGGTCCGCCGGCCCACGGTCGATCCGCCGCCGGCCCGCGATCAGTCCACCGCCAGCGTTCGCGGCCAGTCCGCCGCCGACGTCACCGATCAGTCCGCCGACGACGACACCGCGCAGTTGTTCGGCCCCAGTTCTAGCTCGAAGGCGTCCTCGTCGTCCGCCGACGCCCGCCCGAGGTTGATCTCGATGATCCGCTCGTAGTTCGTCGGGCGCGGCGGCAGGTCCTCGGCGACGCGGGCGACGAACGTCGGCTCGTCCATCGACAGCGCCGGGAGGCGCTCGAACAGGTCCCCGACGGTCGCGGTGTAGGTGCCGTCCGGCGCCGGGCGGGTCGCCGCCCCGTAGTGAGCGGGGGCCACGACCGCGTCGGCGGGCCGGTCGGCGAGCCAGTCGGTCAGGGTCGCGTGGAGTCGCCGCGCCGCCGCGGAGGCGCCGGCGTCGCCGTCCTCCAGGTCGGGCCGGGCCACGCTGTCGAGGAACACCAGGTCGCCGGTGAACAGGAGGTCGCCGAGGCCGAACGCGGTCATCTCGGAGGTGTGTCCGGGCGCGTGGATCGCGCGCAGGGTCGTTCCGTCGAGCGGGAGGTCGTCGCCGTCCGCGACGAGGCGGAGGTCGTCCCCGAAGCCGGCGTCGGCGTCGAGGCCGCGCCCGCGTGCGCCCGCCGGGAGGATCGGCGCGGCGCCGGTCGCGTCGGCGACCGCGCGGACGCCGCTGACGTGGTCCGCGTGGACGTGCGTGTCGATCGCGTACCGCAGCGTCGCCCCGCGGGCCTCGGCGTCGTCGACGTACCGATCCGCGAACGCGCGCAGCGGGTCGATCACGGCGGCCTCGCCGTCGCCGACGACGAGGTAGGCGAGACAGCCGCTGGACGGGCGCTGGTACTGGACGACCTCGACGCCCGCGGGGAGCGGCGAGGGCGACCGGTCGAGCGGGACCGCCTCGTAGACGCGCGCCCAGCCCGCCATCCCCTCGGCGAGGTTGACGGCGTCGACGCCGGCGTCCCGGAGGAGGTCGGCGACGTGGTCGCTCGACTCGCCGCGGGCGCAGACGACGACGATCGGTTCGTCGAGGTCGGCGACCAGGTCGCCCGGATCGCCCGCGACCTCCGCCTGGACGAACTTCATCAGGGGGACGTGGGCCGCCGTGACCCCGGGGCCCGAGATCGACCAGGCCTCGAACTCGTCGCGGTCGCGGACGTCGAGCACGGTGACGGGATCGCCCGATCGGACGCGATCCACGAGCGCGGACGGGCCGACCGCCGACCCCTCCCGGATCGCGTCCTCGACGGTGTGAGCGGTCATACCCCCAGTAGGATCCGCGGCCGAATAAGCCCCCCGCGGGACATCGCCGGGCGGCCCACCCCCCCGTCGCAAACGTTCAAGCGGCTGCCACCCGTTGGCACGACCATGGACGGCGCCGCGTTCCGCGAGACGGTCGAGGACGAGAAGGCGACCCAGTTGAACCGGCTGGGGTCCGAGAAGCTCCTGGTCGGCCTGACGGACGCGACGCTCGAAACAGAGCGGGTCCTGGAGGTCGCGGCGCTCTCGGAACACGCCGCCCGGGAGACCTTTCGCGCGTGGGCGGCCGACGAGGGCGACGACGACGCCCGCCACGCGTTCGAGGCGGTCGCTGAGCAGGAGGACGAGCACCTCCGCCGCGTGCTCGACGCGCTCCATCGCGAGGACGAACCGGACTCGACCGACGGCGGGCCGATGCACGCCTACCTCCGCGGGCGCGAGGACACGGTCGAGCGCGTCGCCGGCGGGATGGTCGGCCGACCGCTGGTGAGCGTGCGGACCCACACCCAGGTAATCAGCTACTTCGTCAACGAGCAGGACCGCGCGCGGGCCGACCTGTTCCGCGACCTCAAGGCCGAGACCGCCGACGTCATCGACGACGGACTCGCGCTGCTGGAGTCGCGCTGTGCGACCGACGAGGACTGGGAGCGCGCGGAGATGGTCGCCGAGTACGTGATCCAGGTCGCCTACGACGACTACGCGGACTCCCTGCGGGACCTGGGACTGGATCCGAAGCCGCTCTGCTAACGATCCCGGGACGCGACCGCCAGTGCGCGCCGGCCGCACCGTCGCTGTAGCGTTTTGTCCGATCGGACCCGACAGAGCCGTATGGGACGTGGTATCGATCGACGGACGTTTCTCGCCGCCGGGAGCGCCGCGGTCCTCGGTCTGTCAGGGTGCGCCGGACGAAACATCCGGGGTGCGGACGCGGCCGGGAGCGACGACGCGACCGGAGGCGACGCGATCAGTGGCGACGCGACCGGCGGCGACGGGACCGACGGCGGACGGGCGCCGACCGACGGAACGGGGGACGCCTCGGCGTCCGGCGAGTGGCCGACGCCCGAGAACCCACCGGCGAGCGTCCCGCTCCGGGACCGACGGCTGCCGGTCCAGTGGGCCGCGTCGCACCTCCGCGAGGAGATCGTCCCCGGCGGGCCGCCAAAAGACGGCATCCCCTCGATCGACGACCCCACCTTCGAGTCGACCGACGAGGCCGACGAGTGGCTCGATCCGGGGGACGTCGTCTTCGGCGTCGTCCGCGGCGGCGACGTGCGGGCCTATCCCCAGCGGATCCTGGTGAGCCACGAGATCGTCAACGACACCGTCGACGGTGCGCCGGTCGCGGTGACCTACTGCCCGCTCACCGGGACGGCGATGGGGTTCGAGCGGGGGACGACCACGTTCGGCGTCTCCGGGAAACTCCTCAACAGCAACCTGGTGATGTACGACCGGGCGACCGACTCTCGCTGGCCGCAGGTACTCGCGACGGCGGTGAGTGGCCCCTACGCCGGCGCCTCGCTCCGGGAGTTCCCCGTGACGTGGACCACCTACGGTCGGTGGAAGTCGGTCCACCCCGAGACGGCGGTGTTGTCGCGAGACACCGGGTTCGCCCGAAACTACGCCCGGGATCCGTACGGCCAGTACAACCCGATCGGCGGCTACTACGACAGCGAGCGCCTCTTTTTCAGTCCGCTCACCGTCGACGGCGGGGATCGGATGCCGGTGAAGGCGACGGTCGTCGGGGTCCGGGTCGACGGCGCGGTCGTCGCCTTCGAGAAGGCCGGGCTGCGCGAGGCAGGCGTCCGGTCGACGGGCGGCGGCGGCCGGGAGTACCTGGCGGCCTACGACCCGTCGCTCGACGCGGCGCACGTCTACGAGCGTCCGGCGGCGACCAGCGTCGAGTGGGTCGGCGCCGGGGGAGACGACGGCAGCGGCGAGACGCCCCGGGCGACAGTCCGGGTCGACGGCGAGGCGCACCGACCGGACGACCTCCCCTTGCCGCGCGTCCTGGATCTCGACGCGATGTGGTTCGCGTGGTACGGGTTCTACCCCGACAGCGCCCTGGTCCGATGACGCACCCGGTCGAGGCGGTTCGGTCGAGCGTCGCCCGGACGGTCGCCGCGCTGCGCGTCGTCGTCGGTCGACGGGACGGGCGAGCGATCCTCGCAGGCGTGACCGGCGCGTACCTCCTCGGGTACCTCGTCGCGATCGGCCACCTGGGGACCGGGTTCGGCGGGGTCGACGTACTCGTCGTGGCGGACCCGGCCGAGCGCCTGTTCCGGCAGCGCTCCCCGTTCTCCTTCGAGCCGATCGCACGGGTCGCCCTCGGGCCGGTGACGCTGCTGCTGGCGCCCCTCAACGTCGCCCTGGGACTGGCGCTCGCCGGGCTCGTCGGGGCGAACCTCGCGGTGTCGTACCTGGTGTGGCGCCACCCGGCCGCCTGCGGGATCGACCCGGGGGCGGCCTCCGCGAGCGGGATCCTCGCCGGCCTGCCGGCGTTGCTGTCGGGGGCGGCCTGCTGTGGCCCGGCGCTCCTCCTCGTCCTCGGGGTACAGGCGTCCGCCGGATTGATCGCGGCGTTCGGTGTGCTCGTCCCCGTCGCGGCCGCGGCGCTGCTGGCGAGCCTGCTGTTCGTGGGGCGGCAGGTCGACCCCGTGGCGGTAGGCGGGTCGGGGATCGACTAGGCGCTGCTCGCGTCGCGCCGGCGCACGACGGGTGTCGATACCGTCACGGGAAGATGCTCTCGGGCACGTAGGCCGTCACCGTCCAGTTCGGGGCGTCGACCACCTCGCTGATCTTCAGGTCGACCGCCGCCGAGCACAGCATGTACGCCTCCCCCCGGGTCAGGCCGCGCTCGGAAGCCAGGTGGTCGATCATGTGCCGGACGGCCAGTTTCGTCGCCTCCATCAGGTCGGGCGCGATGCCGGTGGTCCCGTAGGCCGGTTCGTCTCGGCCGCTGGCGGTGAAGGGTCCCGTCGTCTCCAGTTGCGGCTGTGAGATGCTCCGGTCCTCGACGAGGCGGAGGCGCGCGGTGACGGTCATCGGCGCCTCGATCCCGGTGACGCACACTTCGCCGTCGCCCTGGGCGGCGTGACAGTCGCCGATGGAGAACAGCGCGCCCGCGACCTCTACCGGGAGGTAGACCGTCGACCCCGCGGTCAGGTGCTTGACGTCCATGTTGCCGCCGACGTCCCGCGGCGGCGTGGTGTCGTGGGTGCCCCGCGCCCCGGGCGCGACGCCGATCGTCCCCGGAAACGGGTCCAGCGGCACCTCGATCCCGTTCACGAACTCCCCGACGCCGTCGTCCAGGTCCCAGACGTGGAGGCCCGCGTCCGGGAACTCCTCCGGGAGGAGGCCCATCCGCGCCTCCCCCGGGAGGTAGCCCGTGTACCCCCAGCCCTCGTGCTCGAAGTCGAGCAGGTCGACGGCGAGGACGTCCCCCGGTTCGGCGCCCGCGACGGCGACGGGACCCGTGAGCGGGTGGATTCGCTCGCTGTCGACGGCCGCGAAGTCCTCGTCGGTGGACTCCGGGGTGATCTGCCCGTCGACCGAGTCCCGGCACTCGAAGCGGACGACCTCCCCGGGGTCGACCGTCAGGATCGGCTCCAGGCGACTGTCCCAGACGCTGTGGACGTACTCGTCGTCGGCCTCGACGTCGTAGTCGACGGCGTAATCGGCTGTCATGTGGTACCGACCCACGTTCCCGGCGAGCATGAATCCACGGGCTCGACTTCGCTTCGCTCAGTCGAACAGCGCAAATCAAAGATTTGCTGGCACGACGAAGCTACGCTGCGTCGAACGAGTCAAGGCAAAGCCTTGCCGGTTCGACCCGGCTTATGCCGGGTCGAACAGCGTCTCGCCGTCCACCATGTGCTCCTCGACGGCGTCCATGTCGAGGGTGAGGCCGAGGCCCGGTTTCTCGGGGACCTGGATGTACCCGTCCCCGATGACGGACTCCTCGACGAGGTCGGCCCACCAGCCGAGTTCGTAGGAGTGGTACTCGACGGCCAGCGCGTTCGGGATGGCGGCGCCGACGTGGGCCGCGGCCATCGTGGCGACGGGCGAGGAGACGTTGTGCATCGCCACCGGCACGTAGAACTGGTTGGCCACGTCGGCGATCTTCCGCGTCTCGCGCATCCCCCCCACCTTCGGGAGGTCGGGCGCGACGATGTCGACCGCGTGCGACTCGATCAGGCGGCGCATCTCCGTCACGCGGTACCGGTTCTCGCCGGTGGCGATCGGGGTCGTCGTCGACCCCGTGACCTCGCGCTGGACCTCGATGTTCTCCGGCGGCACGGGGTCCTCCAGCCACCAGACGTCGAACTCCTCCAGTTTCGAGGCGAGGCGCTTGGCGCTCCCGGCCGAGAACGACCAGTGGCAGTCGAAGGCGACGTCGGCCACGTCGCGGACGCGCTCGGTCACTTCGCGGACGATGTCGACCTTGTGCCTGATCTGCGGGGGCCGGAGGTGCCGGTTCGACCGATCCATCTCGAAGCCCGTCGGGACGTCGAGGTCGAACTTCAGCGCGTCGTAGCCGAGGTCCTCGACGACGCGTTCGGCCTCGTCGGCGCACGCCTCCGGGTTGGCCTCCGACTCGGTGTGCAAGTCGCAGTACACGCGCACCTCGTCGCGGTACTTCCCGCCGAGCAACTGGTAGGCGGGCACGTCGAGGAGCTTGCCCGCGAGGTCGTGGAGCGCGATCTCGACGCCCGAGATGGCGGTGACGGTGACGCCCTCGACCGAGCCCTCGCCGGACATCTTCTGGATCAGGTGTTCGTACAGGCGGTCTATGTCGAGGGGATTTTCCCCGATCACGAACGGCTTCATCCGCTCGATGAGCTCCGGAACGCCGGCTCCCCAGTAGGCCTCCCCGGTGCCGACGACCCCGGCGTCGGTGTACACGCGCACGAGCGTCCAGGGGAAGTTCCCGTCGACCATCGTCGTCTGGACGTCCGTGATCTGGACGTCGCGGCCGCCGCCGCGCGAACCGGTCGCACCCATCGCCTCCGCGGAGAGATCCCGCATCGTGTACTCCGCGTTCGGATCTCGGAGATCGGCGTAGTTGATGCCCATACCCAAACAATTCACTCGGAATGTGGTAAATCTTTTGAGTGGTCACGCGGCGAATCAAGGTGTCGCCGTCCGCGGTTCGGCCGCCGCGGGCCGCCGAGCGCGGCTCGCGGTCGCGAACTCAGAGTTCCCCGCGCACGGGGCGGACGGGCTGGCTCACCGACTCCCGGCGCAGGACCGACCGGACGGGCTGGCTCGCACCCAGGCGGTCGAGTTCGGCCCACGGGTCGACGGTCGGCGCGAGGTCCGCGGCGGCCGGTTCGGTGACGAGCCGACGGAGGTACGCCAGGCGGCACAGCCGGATCGCGCCGGGGACGTCGGCCGGCGACCGGACGTAGTAGGACACCCCCGGCTCGCCGGGGGTCGTCCGGTGCCGGTCGGCGAGGCCGTCGGTGAGCAGTTGATCGCGCAGGGCCGGCGAGACGGCGACGTCGACGACGCCGTCGTCGTGGACGTGCCCGAACTCGCTCCCCGCGAGGACGAAGCCGACGCCGTCGACGAGCGACGGGTCGCGGCGGAGCCGGTGCGGGACGGACGCGACGCCGGGCCAGCGGCCGACCCTGGTGGCGATCACGTCGCCGAAGCTCCCGCTGATACCAGGGCCCCGGGACGGGTTGGCGGTGGGAACGGACATCGTGGTCACGACCGAGTCGACGCCCGGTCATGCTAGTACGAAGGGGCGCTGACGGCATAACCCTTCTCGCGGGCGCACCGCCGATCCGGCGCGGTCCCCCTGATGGGACCCACTGACCGCGTGCTCTCGGCGGCCTACAGGTCGGCGAGAAGGTTCATGGCGAACACCGTCCGTAGCATCGTCGCGGAGTCGCCGCGGTCGAAGACGAGCCCGTCCGTCGCGCGCACGTGCTCGAGGACGTCTGCGGAGGCGTGGTCGGGCGCGGCCGCGATGCCGGCGTCGTTCTCGTCGGCCCACCGCATCACTCGGAGGTCGGACTTCGAGTCGCCCATCACCAGCACGAACGGGTCCGCGACGTCGAGCACGTCCAGGGCCGCCCGAACCCCCGCCACCTTGTTGAGTTCGAGCGAGCCGATCTCCGCGGCGTCTGCGTGGTAGTACGCGACGTCGATCCGGTCGAACAGCGCCCGCACCCCCTCCGGGACGGCCGTCGGATCGAGGGCCGGCGCCTCCTCCCTGGCATCGAGCACGCCCGCGATCTCCGGGTCGGCCGCGGCGTAGTACGCCCGGGCGTAGGCGTGAGCGCGGTCGATTTCCGGGGCGTCGTCGCCCTCACTTCCGGCCGCCACCGTCCGCCCGACGACCGCCTCGCCGAGCAGATCGAACAGGTAGACCAGCCCCCGGTCGACGACCGTCTCGGCGTCCGCCGAACCGATGTCGAAGTTCGGCTTGAGGGTGACGTTGAACTCGTTGCCCTGGAGGTGCACGCCGTGGCGCAGGTCGTCGGGCGCCTCGGTGAGGACCCGCCCCCGGATCTCCTCGAACGTGTCGACGACCGCGTCGTCGAGGTCCTCGTACAGGAGTTGCTTCGTCCGGGGGCCGTGGCCGGGGGTGAACACGCCCGTCCCGGCCTCGTAGACGATGCTCACGTCGCCGGAGTGGACCAGTTCGTTTCCCAGCCCCTGGATGGTAAACCCCTTCACGTTCTCCAGGGTCTGCCCCGTGCAGATCACGACGGGGACCCCCGCCTCGTGGAACTCCGTGATGACGTGCAACGTGTCGCGGGGGATCTCGTTGTCCGTGCTGCCCGCCGAGCGGAGCGTCTCGTCGACGTCGAGCACGAGCGCGTTCACGCCGCGCTCGTACGCGCTGTGGAGGTCGAGCGCGGTGAACGCCCCGTCGCGGTCGGTTCGCGCGGCCACCTCGGCGAGGACGTCGCCGCGGGCGAACGCCCGGGCGATCTCGTCCTTGTGAGCGGCCAGTTCGTCGCTCGCGTCCTGCCAGTACCCCAGGGCGACCCGCGAGTCCACGGGCGGGAACACGTCGACGAAGTCCTGGTACTCCCGGAGTCGCTCCGTGTCGAAGTCCGCGTAGAGCCGATAGAGGAGGTCGTACCGCTCCATGGTCGATGGCCGCGGGCCGGGGACATGAATGGGTGGGTACGCGGCGCCGCCGACCCCCGACCGAAGACGTGTGTCCCCCCCACCTCTCCGTTAGGTCGCCACTCAGCGGTCGACGATCCTGGAGAGCACGCTCCCCTCGTCGCCTGCGTCGCCGGCGCGTCGGTCGCCGTCGTCGGTCAGGAACTTGTACGCCGGCCCGGCGAGCAGGACGAGCGTCGCCAGCACGGTACCGGCGATGAGCCACGGGCTGAACGTGACCTCGGAGACGGTGAGCCGGTGGATCGAGGTCCCGATCGTCACCCCCGCGACGACCCACGGGATCTCGCCGACGGCGGTCCCGAGCGCGTAGGTGTGGGTGGGGACGGGAGCCGCCCCGGCGGCGACGGAGGTCGTCTGGGCCGGCACGGGCGCGACGCGCGCCGTGATCACGCCCCGGAGGCCCCCGGTCGCGTCGAAGAAGTCGTCGGCGATGTCCTCGGCCTCCTTGAGCAGGCGCGACTCGAAGTCCGTGTGCCGCACGATCGCGTACGGAACGTACGTGCTCACGACCGACCCCGCCAGCGCGACGGGGATGCCGATCAGCACGCCGTACTTGAACCCGACCAGCACCGAGAGGGCGGTGAGCGGCAGGGCGATCAACGAGCGGACGAGGTACAGTCCCAGCAGGACCAGCGGAAAGAGGGGCGACGTGAGGAACGCGCCGAGGCGCTCGAGCAGGGCGTCCGGCGAGATCAACAGCCCCGCGGCCACCACCAGCGCCAGGAGGACGCCGGCGCTCCGCTTGTGTTCGACCATGCCCATATTCGGGTCGTTGCCACCGTAACCGTTCACCCTGTCCACGCCGGGTTCCCCCGGCTGCGCGACCCGCCCGAAAACCGGACGAACACCGGGCGACGGCGGGCGCCCGGCGGCGGGACCGAGCGCTCGCGGAGCTCCGGAACGGCGCCGACCGGGGTGGGAAACCCTCATACGGGTCCGGTTCCCACAGGCGCGTATGAGTAACTGGACAGACGCCATCGTGGGCGATCGGATGGTGGTCGACCGGCAGTTCTCCGACCGGGTCTCCGGCTCGGAGTTCACCAACCAGGAGTGGGGACTCATCATGACCGCCACGAGCTTCGAGATCGAGCACGCCGACGATCCCGACCGGGCGCGGATCGTGGCGAACACCGACAACCTCTCGCAGATCATGCCCGAACTCGACAACGTCCGAAAGCAGATGTCGACGATGGGAGGCGCCGACGACAGCGGCTCCAGCGGCCCCATGGACGGCTTCCTCGATCAGGTGAAGGGCGCGCTCGGCCTCGGGAACGGGCAGGCGCGCCGGGAAGAGCGAACGCAGGCCGCCAAGCGACTCACCCAGGAGTACGCCGACGAACTCCAGCGACACCTCGAATCGAAGGGCAAGTGGGAGCAGGTCAGGATCGCCTACCAGGAGTAACCGGGCGACGGCCCGAGCACTCGACGGTCGGGAGTCTACGGTCGAAACCTACAGTTCGCGGGGCGGCGGTCGCCGACTGTCGAGAACGAGCGAACGCATCGTGAGAACCAGCGCGGTCGGTTTCAGTACTCGTCGCCGGCGTGGAACAGCGTCAGTTCCTCGGTCTGGTAGATGTTGATGAGTTCGTTGATGATCTCGTCGTAGCTCTCGTCTTCGACGCGGAGGTTGTCGAGTCGTTCGACGGTCTCGTCGTCGAGGTGGATCTGGGGCATAGGTGAGAAAACCCCGTCTGGCGGTTTAACTCCGTCGCCGGCGCGCCGCCCCGTAATTAGACGGGTCCGGACGAGATGGGAGTTACAGTCGGTCGAGGACGGCGTCGGTCACGTCTTCGGTCGTCGCGTCGCCGCCGAGGTCGGCGGTGCGCGGCCCGTCCGCGAGGACCCCCTCCACCGCCGCGCGGACGTCGCCGCCGGCGTCCTCGTAGTCGAGGAACTCCAGCAGCATCGCCGCCGACAGGATGGCCGCCGACGGGTTGGCGACGCCCTCGCCGGCGATGTCGGGTGCGGTGCCGTGGACCGGTTCGAACAGGCCGCGCTCGGCCCCGACGTTCGCCGAGGGAAGGAGGCCGAGGCCGCCGACGAGGCCGGCCGCGAGGTCCGAGAGCACGTCGCCCGCGAGGTTCGGGCAGACGACGACGTCGAACTGCGTGGGGTCCAGGCAGACCCGGGTGGCGAAGGCGTCCATCAGGACCTCGTCGGTCTCGACGCCGCGCTCGTCGGCGACCGAGACGACGGCGTCGCGGAACCGGCCGTCGGTCTCGCGCATCACGTTGGCCTTGTGGGCGACCTGGAAGCCCCCGACCCCGCGGTCGGCCACGAAGTCGCAGGCGAACTCGGCGAGGCGCTTGGAGGCCGAAGTGGTGACGACGCGCGTCAGCGTCGAGAGGTCGTCGCTCAGGCGGTCCTCGTGGCCGGAGTAGACGCCCTCGGTGTTCTCGCGCAGGAAGACGAGGTCGGTCTCGGGCCGGAGCGCGTCCACGCCGGGGTACGCCTTCGCCGGGCGGACGTTCACGAACGAGTCCACCGCCTCGCGTAGCGGGAGGATGACGTCGGCGGCGGTCTCGCCGGCCGCGCCGAACAGCGTCGCGTCCGCCGCCGCGGCGAGGTCGTACGTTTCCCGGGGCAGGGCCTCGCCGGTCTCGGCCAGCACCGCGTCGCCGGCGTCGGCCTCGACGAACTCGAACTCGCCGCCCACGGCCTCCAGCACGCGCCGGGCCGCCGGGATCACTTCCTGTCCGATGCCGTCGCCGGGGATGACGGCGATGGTCTCAGTCATGGCTCCTGATGGGTGGGTCGGGGGGTAAGGTGTGTCGGTTCGGGACGGCAGACCGCAGAAAGGGATGTCGCGCTCGCTCAGTCGAGGTCGACGTACGGGAGCGACTCGGCGACCGCGCGGGTGGCTTCCGCGTTGGACTTCATCAGCGCGGTGGTGTCCCAGACGCCGTCGACGAGCGCCCGGCGCTGGGCGTCGTCGACCTGCACGTCGATCGTGCGGTCGTCGTAGTGGACGCGCTCGGCCTCCACGTCGACTTCGATCTCCGCGTCGGGGTACTCGTCGACCCAGTCCTGGAGTTCGCGGATCGTCTCGGTGTCGGCGGTCACGGTGGGGATACCGAGCGCCAGGCAGTTGCCCGCGAAGATCGACGCGAACGACTCGCCGACGATCGCGTCGATCCCCCAGCGCATCAGGGCCTGGGGGGCGTGCTCGCGCGAGGAGCCGCAGCCGAAGTTGGAGTTGACCACCATGATCGAGGCTTCCTTGAAGCGGTCCTCGTTCATCGAGTGCTCCTTCTCGTTGTCGTCGTCGTCGAAGCGCTGGTCGAAGAAGGCGAACTGGCCGAGGCCGTCGAAGGTGACGACCTTCATGAACCGCGCCGGGATGATCTGGTCGGTGTCGATGTCGTTCCCGCGGATCGGGATGCCGGTCCCGGAGACCTCCTGCACCTCGGGAATCTCGACTTCGCCAGTTCCGCTCACGCCAGGCTCACCTCCTTCAGTTCGCGCACGTCTGTCACTTCGCCTTCGATCGCCGCCGCGGCGACCATCCGGGGGTTCATGAGGACGGTGCGGCCGTCCTTGCTCCCCTGGCGACCGATGAAGTTCCGGTTCGACGAGGAGGCGCAGGCCTCGTCGCCCACCAGCTGGTCCTCGTTCATGCCGAGGCACATCGAACAGCCCGCGTTGCGCCAGTCGAAGCCGGCCTCGGTGAAGACCTCCTTCAGGCCCTCCGCCTCGGCCGCCCGCTGGACGCGCTGGCTCCCGGGGACGACCATCGCGCGGACGTCCTCGTGGACCTCGCGGCCCTTCACGAGCTTCGCGGCCCGCCGGAGGTCGGCCAGCCGCGAGTTGGTACAGGAGCCGAGGAACGCCACGTCGATCTCGTAGCCGTTCATCGTCTGGCCGGGCTCGACGCGCATGTGCTTCTGGGCGCGCCGGGCGGTGTCCTGCTTGTCTTCGGGCAGGTCATCGGGGGCCGGGATCGGCTCGTTGATGCCGACGCCCTGGCCGGGGGTCGTGCCCCAGGTGACCATCGGTTCGAGCGCGTCGCCGTCGATGGTGACGTGGTCGTCGTACTCCGCGTCTTCGTCCGACCGGATCGACTCCCAGTAGGGCTTCAGGCGCTCGAACTTCTCGGGGTCGTCCGCGAACTCGTCGGTCTCGGCGAGCCACTCGTAGGTGGTCTCGTCGGGGTTGACGTAGCCCGCGCGGGCGCCGCCCTCGATGGACATGTTACAGATCGACATCCGGCCCTCCATGCCGAGGTTCTCGACGGCCTCGCCGGCGTACTCGTAGACGTAGCCGACGCCGCCTTCCGTGCCGAGCTTCCGGATGATCTGGAGGATCACGTCCTTGGCCTCGACGCCGTCGCCGAGTTCGCCCGTGACCTCGATCTTGCGGACGTCCTGTTTCTCCATCGCCACGCAGCCCGTCGCCAGGACGTCCCGGATCTGGCTGGTGCCGATCCCAAAGGCGAGGGCGCCGAAGGCGCCGTGGGTGGAGGTGTGGCTGTCGCCGCAGACGATCGTCTTCCCGGGCTGAGTGATCCCCTGCTCGGGCCCGATCACGTGGACGATCCCCTGGTTCCCCGTCGTCGGGTCGTCGAACTCGATGCCCGCCTCGCGGACGTTCTCCTCGAGTTCGCTCATCATCGTCTCCGCGGCGTCGTCGCGGTAGGGCCGCGACTGGTCCGCCGTCGGGACGATGTGGTCGACCGTCGCGTGGGTCAACTCGGGGTAGGCGACCTCCAGGTCGCGCTCCCGGAGCATCCCGAACGCCTGCGGGCTCGTCACCTCGTGGATGAGGTGCAGGCCCACGAACAGCTGGGTCTGCCCCGTCGGCAGCTCGGTTACCTTGTGTTTCTCCCAGACCTTGTCGTACAGTGTGCGCTCGCTCATCTAGTCGTCCTCCGATCGTACGTTCCCCCGGGGGAGAGGTTGTCGGCGTCGACGTCCCCGTCGGTCGCCGCACCGCCGACCGCACCGTCGTCCGCCTCGCCGCCGACCGCGGCGTCGCCGGCCGCGGCGTCGGCGCTCGGCCCGTCGCCCGCCGGGGGCGCGGTCCCGGGCCCGCGCCGGAAGGGCTCGCCGAACGGCTCGCCCGTGTGCGGGTTCGTGTGGTCGACGTCGGCCATGGTCGGCCGGTCGTTCGCGCCGGCCGGGTCCGCGTCGGATTCGCGCGTCATCGTCAGTCGTCCGTGCCCTGGGGCGCGTTCCACGAGAACAGCTCGCGGAGCCGGGCGCCGACCTCCTCGATCTCGTGGTTCTCCTCGCGCTCGCGGAGCTGCCAGTACGACGGCCGGTTGGCCTGGTTCTCCGTGATCCACTCGCGGGCGAACTCGCCGTTCTGGACCTCCTCTAAGGTCTGCTCCATGTTCTCGCGGACGTGCTCGTCCAGGATCTCGTCGCCCTTGGCGAGCCCGCCGTATTCGGCGGTGTCCGAGACCGACTGCCACATCTCGCTCAGCCCGCCCTCGTACATGAGGTCGACGATGAGCTTCAGCTCGTTCATGCACTCGAAGTAGGCCATCTCCGGCGAGTAGCCGGCGTCGACCAGCGTCTCGTAGCCCTTCTTGACCAGGGAGGTGACGCCGCCACAGAGGACGGCCTGCTCGCCGAACAGGTCGGTCTCGACCTCCTCGCGGAACGTCGTTTCGATGACGCCCGCGCGGGTGCAGCCGATCGCCTTCGCGTACGCGAGGGCCTCGGCCTTGGCGTCGCCGGTGACGTCCTGGTAGACGGCCATCAGGCCGGGCGTCCCCTGGTCGTTCTCGTAGTTGCGGCGGACGAGGTGGCCCGGCGACTTCGGCGCGACCATCGTCACGTCGACGTCCTCCGGGGGCTCGATCTGGTTGAAGTGGATGTTGAACCCGTGGGCGAACTGGAGCGTCTCTCCCGGATTCAGTTCGTCGCGGATCGCCTCGAACACCGCGGGCTGGGCGGTGTCCGGGACGAGCACCGACACGATGTCGGCGTCCGCGGCGGCCTCGACGGGCGTCGCCACCCGCAGGCCGTCGGCCTCGGCGGCGTCCCGCGAGGAGGAGTCCTCGCGGAGGCCGACGACCACGTCGACCCCGCTATCGGAGAGGTTCTGGGCGTGGGCGTGGCCCTGGCTGCCGTACCCGAGGACGGCTACGGTCTTATCCGTGATCTGCGCGCTGTCCGCGTCGTCGTCGTAGTAGACCTCGCTCTGGAACTCGGCCTCTGTGTCGTCTGTCATGGGTTGGATCGTTTGGGGTGGTGTCCCCCTGTACCGTGGGTGTTTCGTTCCGTCCGCGGCAGTGTCGCCGTGGACGTGTCGTTCCGTCCGCGGCCCGGTCGCCGCGGGCGTGCAGTCGCCGACGCCAGCGCGCCGCCTCACTCCGAGTGCGGCGCGGCGGTCTCGCGCGGGCCGCGCTCCAGCGCGGCGCTCCCCGTCCGGGTGATCTCGCGGATGCCGAACCGCTCGAAGGTGTCGATGGCGTTGTCGATGGTGTTCTCGGTGCCGGTCACCTCGACGGTCACCGACTCGGCGCTCGCGTCGACGACGGTCGCGTCGTACATCTCGGCGACCGCGGCGACCTGGTCGGGGTGCTCGCCGTCGACCTTGATGAGCGCGAGTTCCCGACAGACGGCGTCGGGGTCGAGTTCGCGCACCGAGACGACGGGGATGAGCTTCCCGAGTTGCTTTTTCGCCTGCTCGATGCCCGGTTCCGGCTCCTCGACGACGAGGGTGATCCGGGCGTAGTCCTCGTTCTGGGTCGGGCCGACCGTCAGCGACTCGATGTTGAACTGGCGGCGGCTGAACAGCCCCGAGACCCGGGCGAGCACGCCCGGTTCGTGGGTGACCAGCGCCGACAGCACCGCCTGTCGGACGTCCGGCTCCGCCTCGACTTCGGGGTCGATGCGGATGCCCTGGGAGTTGCGCCGCCCTTCGGGATGGGGGCGTTCGTCCGGGGCGGGGCCCTTCAGCCCGTGGTCGGGCGCGTCCTCCGCGACGTGCGTGTCCTCGGGCGCCGGGTCCGCGTCACTCATAGCTGGTCCTCCGTGAGAGCGAACTTCCCGTTGGCGCCGCCGGAGGGAACCATCGGGTAGACGTTCTCGGCGGGGTCGACGTGGAAGTCGATCACCGACGGCCCGTCGTAGTCGAGGGCCTCCTCGATGGTCGGGGCGACCTCGTCGTAGTCGTCGACGCGCCAGCCGCGGGCGCCGAACGCCTCCGCGATCATGTCGAACTCCGGACACCAGTTGTACTCGGCGGCCATGCGCCGGCGCTCGTAGAAGGCGTCCTGCCACTGTCGCACCATCCCGATGTACTCGTTGTTCAGGATGGCGACGGTGACGTCGAGGTTCTCCCGAACCGCGACGGCGAGTTCCTGCATCGTCATCAGGAACGAGGCGTCGCCGTCGAAACAGATCACGTCGCGGTCCTCGTCGCCCATCTGGTCTGCGGCCAGCCGCGCGCCGATCGCCGAGGGCAGGCCGTAGCCCATCGTCCCGAGGCCGTGGGAGGAGACCCACGTGCGCGGCTCGGTGAACGTCCAGTACTGGGAGGCCCACATCTGGTGCTGGCCGACGCCGGTGGTGACGATCGTGTCGTCGTCGGTGGCGGCGTCGAACGCCTCGACGACGAACTGCGGCTTCAGCGGTTCGTCCTCCGGCGCGGCGTAGTCCATCGGGTACTCCTCCTTCCACTGGAGGCACTGCTCGCGCCACTCGCGGGCGTCCGGCGACCGCTCCATCGTGGCGTCGAGCTGGTCTATGACCCGGCCCGCGTCGCCCACCAGCGGGTACTCCGCGTGGACGTTCTTCGAGATCTCGGCCGGATCGATGTCGACGTGGACGACCTCCGCCTCGGGGGCGAACGTCTCGACGCCGCCGGTCAGGCGGTCGTCGAACCGGGTGCCGACGGCGATGAGCAGGTCGGTGTGCGTGATCGCCATGTTGGCGTAGCCGGTGCCGTGCATCCCCGCCCACGACAGGCAGAGGTCGTGGTCCTCGGGGAACGACCCGATGCCGGGCATCGTGGTGACGACCGGGATGCCGTGTTCCGTGGCGAACGCCCGGGCGGTCTCGGAGGCGTCGGCCTTGATCACGCCGCCGCCGAACAGGAGGAGCGGCTTCTCCGCGCGCTCGATGGCGCGCGCGGCGACCTTCACGTCCTGCTCGTCGGCCTCCATCTGCGGGTTGTACGTCTCGGGCGGCCGGGGCGCGCCGGGATCGCGCCCCGCCTCGCCCTGCGTGACGTCCTTCGGGAGGTCGACGAGCGTCGGCCCGGGGCGGCCGGTGCCCGCGAGCGAGAACGCCTCGCCGACCGCGTCGCCGACCGTGTCCGGGTCGGAGGCGAAGTAGTTGTGCTTCGTGATCGGCGTGGTGACGCCGATGGTGTCGGTCTCCTGGAAGGCGTCGCTGCCGACCATGTCGCTCGGGACCTGCCCCGTGAGCGCGAGCATGGCGTCGGAGTCCATGTTGGCGTCGGCGATGCCGGTCACGAGGTTCGTCGCGCCCGGGCCGGACGTCGCGAGCGCGACGCCGGGTTTGCTCGCGACGACGCCGTAGGCGTCGGCCGCGTGGGCCGCGCCCTGCTCGTGGGCCATCATGACGTGGCGGATCTGCGAGGAGTCGTACAGCGCGTCGTAGACGGGCATGATGGCGCCGCCCTGGACGCCGAAGGCGGCGGTGACGCCCGCCTTCTCCAGGGCCGTGATGACCGAGGTCGCCCCGGTGGCGATCCCGTCCGCGTCCATCTCGTCGGTCGGCTCGTGCTCGGCGGCGGCCTCGTGTTCGGGTTCGGGCGTCGCCTCCGGGTCCTCCTCGGCTTCGGGGGTGACGCGCTCGCTCATCGTGCCCTCCCGCGTGCGGCCGGTCGGCGCTCGGTGGTCGGCCGGCGTGTGGTCGTGTGTCGATGCGTCGAACGCGTGGTGTGAGGTTGGATCATGGCTCGGTGTGGCTGATCGGCTGTGTGGATGAAAACGGTACAACCGCCGTCGAGAAGGGTGTATGCGGGGCTAAAGCGCCCCTACGATCGCGAGACCGAACCGGGGCGTCGTCTGTCCGACCGCGGGCGTGGCCGTCGCGACAGACTGCCTCATCGTAGCTGGAGGCAGTACGTCCGACAGTATAAGCGTACCCCTTCGACGGCGAGCGTCCGCCTCTCGCGGCCGCCCGGGTGGCGGCCGACGCCGGCCGCGGGTCGAGCGGTGCCGACCGCCGGCCGGTCGAGCGCGAATGCCGAGCGATCGACCGCGACCGCCGGCCGACCGCCGGCGAGCGCTTCACCTGCGGCTCGCCGCGGTGGGCGACCGGAGAGGGGGCCATCAGGTCCGGACCTCCTCTCGCTCGCGAACGCCGACCTCGTCGGCGAACCGACGCAGGATGGTCACGGTGACCTGCTGCTTGTCGGCGCCGTAGTCCTTGACCCGCCGGGTCACCTCGCGGACCTCGGCGTCGGTCGGCTCGTAGCCGGCCTCCTCCAGCCGCTTGCGCACCGAGTGGGTCCCGGTGTGCTTGCCGAGGACGAACTCCCGGGTCGCGCCCACCATCTCGGGCGTCATGACCCCGGGTTCGAACGTGTCGGCGTTCTCCATGACGCCGGCGGCGTGGATGCCGCTCTCGTGGGAGAAGGCGTTGCGGCCGACGACCGGCTTGTTCGCCGGTACCGGGATGTCGCTGGCCTCCTCGACCACCCGCGACAGTTCGGTGATGCGCCGCGTGTCGATGCCGGTGTCGACCCCGTACAGCGACTCGGCGGCCATCACGACCTCCTCGTAGGCGGCGTTGCCGGCGCGCTCCCCGATGCCGTTCACCGAAACCTGTGCCTGGGAGGCGCCGTTCTCGAAGCCGGCCATGGCGTTGGCCGTGGCCAGCCCGAAGTCGTCGTGGGCGTGCACGTCCACGCGCGCGTCGGTGTGCTCGCAGACCGTCTCGACCATCGTCGCGAAGCGCGTCGGCGTCGCGACCCCGCAGGTGTCGGGGATGTTGATCCAGTCGACGTCGGCCTCGCTGACGGCCTCGACGATCTCGACGAGGAAGTCGTACTCCGTCCGCGTGGCGTCCATCGGCGAGAACATCGCCTCGACGCCGGCGTCCTTGATTCGCTCGACGCTCTCGACCGCCCGCTCGACGGCCTCCTCGCGGGAGGCGTGCATCGAGTCCTCGAGCTGGACGTCGCTGGTCGAGACGAACACGTGGACCAGGTCCACGCCGGAGTCGAGGGCGGCCTCGACGTCCTTGTCGACCACCCGGGCGAGGCCGCAGACGGTCACGTCGGAGGCGGCCGCGATGTCGCTGACGGCCTCGAACTCCGCGTCGGAGTTCACCGGGAAGCCCGCCTCGATGACGTGCGTCCCCATCTCATCCAGCGTGGCGGCGATGTTTCTCTTCTCCTCGTAACTGAACGAAGTGCGTGGAGACTGCTCGCCGTCGCGGAGCGTGGTGTCGAAAATCCGTACCGTGTCTATCTCGGAGTTGGACTTATCTAACGTGCCCTGGAAGAACTCGATCCGCCGGCTGTGCCGACGAATCCTCCCTCTCCGATGTGTGGTGAGACATCGTACTCTATCGTGAGACGCCACACGATATATAAAAGTGTCCTTCTGTGCGGCGGTTTTTCCGGATTCGACGCCGCGACGCCGGCGTATCGAGCGACGACAACCGGAGGATGGCTCCGACCTGACCGCCGAACCCGACGCCGACCCGCCGCCGGCCGATCCCGACGGCGGAACCCCCGGTCGGCCGGGAGTACCCGCGATCTTCGCCCCGACGAGTCGGATGTCTTCGCTCGGCGACCTCGCGCGCGGCGGGAACTCGGACGAACGACCAGGGTCGGCAGCGACACGAACGACCAGGGTCGGCAGCGACGCCTCGCCTGGTCAAGGTCGGCAGCGGCGCCTCCCCGGTCAGGGTCGGACGCCTCACCCGGCCGTCGGAACGTTCCCGGTACCGAACGCTTTTCTCACCGCCCGTCCAGGGTGGCGATATGAGCGAGTTCGACCTCGACCTGCGGAACGCCGAGACGCACCTCGAAACCGAGGACATCGAGGGGAGCGTGATCCTCGGCGTCCTCGACGGGTCGACCGAACCGACGGAGTGGGTCGAGGGCGTCGAGGCCGGTAACGTCCTCGTCCTCGCCATCCAGGGCGATCTGAACAAACTCGCCGCGGGCTTCGCTCGCGAGGTCAAGGACATGGGCGGGCAGCTGATGCACTTCAGGCAGATGCTCGTCGTGACCCCGCCCGGCGTCGACATCGACACCGACCGGCTGGGCTGAGCGGCTGGCGGTCGGTCTCACCCCTCACTCCGAACGGAACGTGAGGTAGTGGCCGTCCTCGTCTCGGACCCGGACGCCGTCCTCCACGGCCGTCCGCGAGTCGACCCGCTCCGCGATCGCGTCGGCGGCCGCCGCCGGGTCGGGGGCTCGGAGGCCCAGGTCGACGTGGACGCCGCCGCGGGCGTCCGCGATGCCGAGTTGCGGCTCCCACAGTTCGAGGTCGAAGGGGCCGCGCAGGCGCACCCGCCGTCGCTCGGTCCCCCGATCGACTGGCTCGAACCCCAGCGTCCGGTAGGTCTCCTCGGCGCGCTCCAGGGACTCGACCTCCAGGACGACCTCGAACACCCCGCCCGGGTCCCCCGCTCCCGCCTCGCCGTTGTTCCCGAGTTCGACGCAGTGGCCGTCGGGGTCGTCGACGTACAGGGACCGGTAGCTCCCGAACTCCGCCACCTCGGGGTCGAGGTCAGCCAGTCGCTCCTCCCACGCCCCGAAGGCGTCCCGCGGCGTCGACATCGCGTAGTGGAGGTGCAGCGCCCCGCGGGGCACCGTCGACGGTCGCCGGAGGACGAGGTCGGCCTCCCCCGCCCGGTAGGCGACGGCGCCCTCGGTCTCCGTCTCGGGGCGCAAGCCCAGCCGCTCCTCGTAGAACTCCCGGGCGCGGTCGAGGTACCTGACCTCCAGGGCGAGGTGGGACAGGGCGTCGAGCACACGTCGACTACGGCTCCCGGGCGGAAAAAGCCAGTCGCCCGGACGGGGGGCGACCTCGACCGCATCAGCCGGGGGCTGTGAGGCACGCGCCCCGTCCGGACACTTATCGGCGTCGCGTCCGTGATGACGAGCATGCCGATGAAAGGTGACGGCCAGGCGAGGCTGCGGGAGGTCGACCGGTGGGAGGGCGGCGTGGGGTGGATCGCCTACCCGGAGGAGGGGATGCAGCGGGCGAGCCACGCCCTCGCCGCCGACGGCGACGTCTGGATCGTCGATCCCGTGGACGCGCCGGGCGTCGACGACCTCGTCACGGAGTTCGGCACCGTCACCGGCGTCGTGATCGGCCTCGATCGCCACAAGCGGGACGCCGAGAAACTCGCCCGCCGCCACGACGTCCCGGTGTACCTCCCGAAGTGGATGTCCGGCGTGGCCGAGGACCTCGACGCGCCCGTCGAACTGTTCACCCGCGATCTCGGGAGCGGTGCGTTCCGCGCCATCCGGGTCGTCGACTCGTCGTTCCCGCCGTGGAAGGAGGTCGCGCTGTACCGCGAGCGCGACGGCACGCTGCTCGTGCCCGAGGCGGTCGGCACCGCCGACTTCTTCTGCGCGCCGGGCGAGCGCCTCGGCGTCCACCCGATGTTGCGCCCGTTCCCGCCGCGACGGGCGCTGTCGGGGCTCTCCCCCGAGCGCGTGCTCGTCGGCCACGGCGCCGGCGTCACCGACGACGCGAACCGGGCCCTCCGGGACGCGCTCGCCAACGCCCGCCGGAACCTCCCCGCCGCCTACGGCCGGGCGCTCAGGGGACTGCTCTCCTGACCGAAGTCGCCCCCCAATCACCGCCGGGGCCGGCCGCGAGGGGGCCACGACCCCGGGATCTCGGTCGGTGGCATTATCCGGGTCCCTGACGAACCAGCGGTGTGGTACACATCACCCGTGGGCTGCTGGACGTCCTCCTCGACATGGCCGCGGAGGCCGAACCCGAGTCGGTGTCGGTCGTCGTCGCCCCGACCCCCGCGGGGACGTTCGAGGTCGACCTGGACCTCCCGCCCGAGACGCCGGTACTGACGCACTTCTACCTGCCCGACGCCGGGGGGTCGGTCGCCGCCGTCTTCGGGATGGACCTCGGAACGCCGGCCGGGCGCGGCCGGGCGCGATTTGTATCCCACCCGCAGGGACCGGCGCGGACGACCGAGCGGGACGACCACGCGGCGGCGGTCCTCGTCGCCGTTCCCCCCTGGGATACGGACGCCGTCAAGGCCTTCGACCGGGGCGGGTCGCGCGTCGAACTCACCGTCGTCGACGCCGAACCGCCGCCGGAGTCGCTGGCCGGGTGAACGCCGACCGAGGCGTCGCCACTCACCGACCGGCGCGTCGCCACTCACCGACCGGCGCGTCGCCACTCACCGACCGGCGCGTCGCCACTCACCGACCGGGGCGTCGCCACTCACCGACCGGCGCGTCGCCACTCTCGCCCGCTCACTCCAGGTAGCCGAGGTCCTGTAGCTGGGTCGTGATCTCGTCGAACTCGGCCTCCGAGAGCCGGCCCTGTTTCTGGTGCTGGATGACGATGCTCCGGAGCAGGAACCGGACGAGGTCGCTCGTGCTCGAAAAGCTCGTCCCCTCGATGGTCTCGTCGACGCGCTCGGCGAGGTCCTTCGGGATGGAGACGGTCGTGTACTCCGTCATAGGGGAGGTGAGGAACGGCGTGGGCATAACAGCCACGAACCGTCCACGTTCGTACCCCCCGACGCGCCGACTGAGCGATCCGATAGGGGCGAGGTCGGCCGACGAGACGCCCGCCGTGAGCGGGCCGACGGTGGATGAGAGACGGGAGCGGACGAGTACCGGGGTTTTTCAGTGGGCGGGTGCAACCTATCGACGATGGCAGTCAGGCCACCACAGCAGGGATCCGACGACCCCGACACCATCGAGTTCGGCATCGCCGCGCTCGACGCTCGGCTGTCGGAATCGTCGGTGGAGTTCCCCGCGACGGCCGACGAACTGAACCGGGCGCTCGGCGACAGCGAGATACCGTGCGACGCGAGCGGGCACACGCTGGCGCTGCGCGAGGCGCTCGACGCGGTCCCGATCCAGCAGTTCGACACGAAGACGGAACTGCTCGACGCCCTCCACCCGGTGTTCGAAGAGCGCCGGACGTCGACCGGGAGCGGGATTCTCGGTCAACTCAGGGCCCTGCTACCGTTCTAAGCGTCGCAGGTGTCGGCCACAAGACGCCGCCGTTCTATCCGGCCGGTCTCCGTCGAGTCGTCAGTCACCACTGATTCGTCGTCACCGCCGATCGGTAGTCACTGATCCTCGGTCACCGCCGAGTGGCCGTCGCCGCCGATCCTCGACGCGGGGTCGTCGGTCGCGGTCGTCGACGGCTCGCCGGTCGGCGCCGATTCCCGGCTCCTCTGCCTCGCCGCGTCAGCGGATTCCAACTCGTCGTCGATCCGCTTGAGCGTCTCCCGGTGGAGGGTGAGGATCAGATCCGAGAGCACCCCGAAGATCAGCAACTGGATACCGATCAGGACGGCGAACGCGGAGACGACCGCGAGCACCTCGTGAGAGATCCGCATGAAGACCCACTCGTAGCCGACGTACGCCGCGATGAGGAAGCCGACGAGGGTGGAGGTGAGCCCGACGCTCCCGAAGTAAAACAGCGGGTTGTTCGTCTTCGCGCGGCGGTAGATCTCCAGGAAGATGATCCCGCCGTCGCGGAACGGGCTGAGGTTCGTGTTCGACCCCGACGGGCGGGGCAGGTAGGTGATCGGCACCACCGCGGTGTCGAACCGGCGCTTGGCGCACTCGACGGCCATCTCCGTCTCGATGCCGAACCCGTCCGACGTGAGCGTCATCTCCTCGAACGACGCGCGGGTGAACGCCCGGTAGCCCGAGAGGATGTCGCCGTAGTCCTCGCCGTGAACGTAGTCGAAAGCCCGGTTGATGAGGCGGTTGCCGACGCGGTTGAGCCAGGACATCGACCCGGGGCGCATGTCGGCGAAGCGGTCGCCGATCACGTGGTCGTGGCCGTCCCGAAGGGGGTCGAGCATCGCCTTCGCGTCCTCCGGGCGGTATGTCCCGTCGCCGTCGGCCATCAGGACGTACGGTGCCTCGACGTACTCGGCGACCGCCTCGCGAACCGCCTGTCCCTTGCCCTCGCCGGACTGCTCGACGACGTCCGCGCCGGCCACCTCCGCCGCCGACCGCGTCCCGTCGCTCGACCCGCCGTCGATCACGAGCACGTTCGGGAAGCCCGCCTCCCGGTAGCCCGCCACGACGTCACCGATGGTCTCGGCCTCGTCGAGCGTTGGCAGGAGGACACAGACGTCGTCGCGATCCATGGTCGGTACGTCCACGTGGCCGCGGTAAAAGCGCTTCTCAATGGTCGCGCCCCCCGCGATGACCGGTGATGGAGCCGTAGGCGCCCGACCGCAGACCGGTCCCGGACCATCGGTGGGGTTTTGAGGGCCGTCGCAGTAGGGCGTGGCATGCGACGGCACGCGACCGGGCTGCTCGCCGCGACCGGGGCCCTCGCGGCGCTCACCGCCCTGCCCTACCTCCTGTACCTGCTGCTCTACGCCCTCCTGCGCCCGGACGGCCCGCCCGCCGAGAAGCGCCCCGCCGAGCCGACCGTCAGCGTGGTGATCCCCACCTACAACGAGGCGTCGATCATCGAGACCAAACTCGCGGACGTGCTCGCCCTCGACTACCCGATGGAGCGAGTCGAGGTGGTGCTGGCCGACGCGAGCGACGACGGCACCGCCGCGGTCGCCCGGGCGTTCCTCGACGACCGCGACGGCCCGACGCCCGACCTCACCGTCCTCCGCGACGACGAGCGCCGGGGCGTCGCCAGGGCGGTCAACGAGGCCGTCGCCAACGCGACCTGCGAAGTGATCTTCCGGACGGACGCCGACTCGAAACTCGATCCCGACGTCCTGCGGGAGGCCGCGGCCACCCTGGCCGACCCCTCCATCGGCGTCGTGACCGGGCGGCAGGCGGAGGTGCTCGGGGACAGCGCCGTCGAGACGGACTACCGCGACCTGCTCACGCTCGTCCAGGCCGTCGAGTCCCGCATCGACTCGACGTTCATCGTCCACGGCCCCTGCGTCGCCTTCCGCCGCGACGACTACGTGCCCGTGCCGAACGACGCCGTCGCCGACGACACCGCCCTCGCGCTGGCGATCCGGCGGACGGGCAAGCGCGTCGTGATGGACCCCGCGATGCGGTTCGTCGAGTCCGGCGTCTCGAACTTTACGGCCCGGCGCACCCGGAAGGACCGCCGCGCGAAGGGGCTGCTCCAGATGCTCGTCCGCAACCGCGACATGCTCGGGCGATACGGCCGATACGGCCGGGTCGTCCTCCCGATGAACTGGTGGTTCATGGTCGTCTCGCCCTGGCTGATCGCGACCGGCGTCGCGCTCGCGACGCTCGCGGCGCTCCTCCTCGCCGGCCCCCTGGGACTGGCGCTCCCCGCCGCCGTCGCGGCGTACGTCTGGCTCGGCCAGCGCGACGCCCTCGGCCCGCTCGGGGCGCCCTACGCCGTCCTGGACTCGCAGGTGTCGCTCTGGCTCGCCTCGGTCGACCTCCTCCGGGGCGAGGCGGGCGACGGCACCTGGACCATCGACCGCGAGTCGCGGGAGGCCTTCGAGTGACCCGGGGGGCGTGACGGTGGACCTCTGCTACGTCACCTCCCGGTACCGGCCGCACACCGGCGGCGTCGAGACGCACGTCGCGGAACTGGCCACCCGCTTCGCCGACCGCGGCCACCGCGTGACCGTCGTCAGCGCCGACCGGGGCACGCGTGTCGACGGCCGCCGGCTCCCGCCTCGCGAGCGACGCGACGGGGTGCGGGTGCGCCGGGTCCGGGCTGTCGCCCCCGGCGGCGCGTTCCACGTCGCCCCCGGCGTCGTCCGGGCGGTGCGGCGGACCGGCCCCGACCTCGTCCACGCCCACAACTACCACTCCCTCCCGCTCGCATTCGCGACGCTCGCCGTCGACGCCGACACGCCGCTCGTCGCCACCCCACACTACCACGGCGAGAGCGCGTCGGGGCTACGCGACCGACTCCTCGCGATCTACCGCCCGCTGGGCGGCTGGGCGCTCCACCGCGCGGACGCCGTGCTGGCCGTCTCCGAGTGGGAAGCGCGGCGACTGGCCACCGACTTCGGCCTCGACGCCCGGGTCGTCCCGAACGGCATCGGCGTCGACCGGTTCCGGGACGCCGAGCCCGCACCGGGGCCGAGCGACCGCCCCTACCTCCTCTGCGTCGGGCGGCTGGAGCGGTACAAGGGTGTCCAGCGAGTCATCCGCACGCTCCCCGACCTGCCCGAGTACGACCTCGTCGTCGCCGGCGACGGGCCCTTCCGCGACGACCTCGAACGGATCGCCTGCGAGGCCGGCGTCGCCGACCGCGTCGAGTTCGCGGGGTTCGTGCCCGACGCCGCCCTGCCGGGGCTGTACGCCGGCGCCGCCGCATACGTCACGATGTCGTCGTTCGAGGCCTACGGGATCACGGTGGGGGAGGCGCTCGCGGCCGGGACGCCCTGTGTCGTGCGCGAGGCGGGCGCGCTGGTCGACTGGACCGATCGGGCGGACTGCGTGGGCGTCCCGGGCGAGGCGGGGGTCGAGGACGTGGTCGCCGGAGTCCGCGAGGTCGTCGGCCGTGAGGCGCCGAGCGATCCGCTGCCGATGTGGCAAGACGTCGTCGAGGACGTCAGTGCGGTGTACGAGGCGGTTGGCTGACGGGGCGGTCGATCATCTCCGTCGTCGCTAGTCCGGTCTTTCGGCGACAGAAACGCTCGCCCTACCGGTGGCAACTCGCCCGAAGCGACCCGAAGCCGATCCGCCTCACTCCATGTACCCCAGTTCCTGGAGCCGCTGGGCGACGTCCTCGCCGACGTCCTCGGCGTCCGGTCGCGTCGCGGGGCGCGCCTCAAGGAGGTGGTCGGGGATCGACGCCCGGAGTCGGTCGCGCCGCTCCGGCTCCGCGTCGGCCACGTTCCGCGCTTCGCCGGGGTCGGCGTCGAGATCGTACAGTTCGCACGCAGCATCCCCCACGTCGATGAACTTCCAGCCGTCGTCGCGGACGGCGACGACCTGGCCGTCGTCGTTGAACGACCCCGTGGAGAAGACCCGTCGGTCGTCTCCCTCGAACAGCGGCCGACCCTCGAACGCCCGCGGCGGCGAGACGCCGTGGAACGCACAGATCGTTGGAGCCACGTCGAGGAGTTCGCGCTGCTCGTCGACGACGGTCGGCCCCGCGGCGTCCCCGTCGGGCGGCGCGTCCCCGGCCCCCCACTTGACGACGAGGGGCACGTGGATCAGCTCGTCGTAGGGGCGGTTGCGGTGGAAGTACGACCCGTGGTCGCCGAACTCCTCGCCGTGGTCCGCGGTGAGGATCACGTCGAGGTCGTCCCAGAGCCCCCGCGTTCGGAGGAACTCGAACAGTCGGCGGACGTGCTCGGCGGTGTACCGGACGTCGGAGTCGTACAGGTCGACGATCCGACGGCGCTGGTCCGCCGTGAGTTTGTCCGGCCGGATGCCGGCCGTGGACATGAGGTCCGCCACCTCGTCCTCGTCCGCGGGATGCGTGTAGGCGGGGTCGGTCAGCTCCATCCCGTACGGCCGGTGGGGGTCCATGTAGTGAACCCACAGGAAGAACTCGCCGTCGACGTCGTCGAGCCAGGAGATCGCCCGGTCGGTCGTCGTCTCGGCGTCCTCGTAGACCGAGAACTCGTGGATCATCGACGCGGGGAACAGCGCCTGCTGGACGCGCTCGGCGAGGGGTCGGATGCCGAGCCGCTCGACGGTCGGTCGGACCAGGTCCATCGTCCGGCGGAACAGGCGCTTCTGGGTCGGTCCCTGGTCGGCCGTCGACGTCCCGGAGACGCCGAAGTCCTCGAAAGTGTCGAAGCCGGGGACGTCGGTGCCGACGCCCCCGAAGTACGTGTTCGAGTGAATGCCGGCCGTCCGAACCGAGTCGGGGAGGGCGGAGGCGACCGTCGGCCCCTCCCGGATCGCCTCGCGGGCGATGTGCTGCGAGCAGAGCAGCGACGGGAGCGAGATCTTGGTGTTGGTGCCGTTGGCGAACGCCGCCCGGTAGTGGGTCCCGCCGGCGTCGAGTAGCTCGTCGAGGACCGGGAACGTGTCACGGTCGTAGCCGTACTGTCCGAGGTGGGAGGCCCGGAGCGCGTCGACCGTGACCAGCAACGAGCTCATGCCCCTACGTCCGACGATCCGAGTGTTATATGTGTCGTTCCGGCGGATCCAGCCGACGCGAAACACACATGGCACTGCCTTCCAATCGTTCGCCAAAGTGATGCGCAACGTCGTGCTCGTCTGCCTGGACACCGTTCGCAAAGACTACTTCGACAAGCACGCGCCCCGACTCCGCGAGCGAGCCGACGTCGAGTTCGCGCAGTGCCGAGCGGGCAGCGGGTGGAGCGTCCCGAGCCACGCCACGATGATGACCGGGGAGCTACCCCACCAGCACGGCATCCACGTCTACAACCGGGACTTCTCCGGGCTGTCCCGCGAGAACACGTTCCTGGGGCGGCTGCCGGACCACCGGGCGATCGGTGCCAGCGCGAACGTCTACGCGAGTTCGGCGTTCGGGTTCGACGGTATGTTCGACGAGTACGTGAGCATCTCCGCCGACCGGCGGTTCCCCGCCGGGATGGACGTCGAACAGTGGGGCCAGGAGTGCGACGCGAGCGGGCTCGAACGGTACGCGCAGTTCGTCCGGGCGGCCCTCGACGACGACCACCCGCTGTACAGCCTCGCCAACGGCGTGCTCGCGGAGCTCAAACACCGGTTCGACGAGTGGCCGGTCGCGAACCCGCTCGACGACGGCGCCAAGATCGTCGCCCGCGAGGCCACGCGGCTGGCCCGCGAGGGGACCGAGCCGTTCGTCTGTTTCACGAACTTCATGGACGCCCACAGCCCCCTGACCCACGTCCGCGGCTACGACCGGTCGCTCCACGACGCGCCGATCACCTGGCACTCCGGGGAGTTCAGCACTCACGAGGTGAACACCGAGGGGATCGAGGGCCACGAGGCCGACGTCGAGCACACGCGCGGGCTGTACGCCGCGTCGATCGACTACCTCGACCGGCAGGTCGAGGCGTTCATCGACGCGATGCAGGCGGCGACCGACCGCGAGACCACGTTCGTCGTCACCGCCGACCACGGCGAGAACATGGGCTTCGAGGCCGACGACTACCTCATGGCCCACAAGGGACCGCTGACCGAGGGCCTCCTCCACGTCCCCCAGCTGGTGGTGAACGCCCCCGAGTCGGTCGGTGAGGTGACCGGGTACGCCTCCCACCTCGCGCTCGGCGACCTGCTCGTCGGCCTCGCGAACGGCGAGGTCCCGGACGTGACCCGCGAGCGGATCCCGGCCGAGCGCATCGGGTCGAACATGGCAGCCGCCGCGAGCGAGGAAGAGCGCGCCCGGTGGGATCGGATGATCCGTGTCGTCTACGAGGGGACCGACAAGTACGTGTGGGACTCCTCGGGGGCGCGCGTGCGAAAGCGGCTGGACCCGGAACGTCCGAACTGGGAGGAACGCGCCGCCGAAGACGTCGACGTCTCGACCTTCGAGCGGGAGTGCTTCGACGTGCCGCTGGCCGAGTACAAGCGGGAGGCCCGCGCGGCCGCCGACGACCTCGACGTCGACGAAGCCACCGAGGACCGGCTTCGCAACCTGGGATACCTCTGAGCGACGGTCGACCCGGTACCTCCGGGCGACAATCGCCCCGCGGCGACGCTGAGCGCCCGGCGTCCCGCGGCCCGACGCCCCCGAACCGGCGGCTCCGGCTCTCGAAGAGCATATGAGCCAGCACCGCATCGGGTGGGCTACCGATGCGAAACGTCGTCCTCCTCTGTCTCGACACGGTCCGCAAGGACTACTTCGACAGGTTCGCCCCGCGCCTGCAAGAGCGGGCGGACGTCATCTACGACCAGTGTCGGGCCGTGAGTTCCTGGAGCGTGCCGAGCCACGCGAGCATGTTCACGGGGGGCCTTCCCTCGGACAACGGCATCCACGCCTACAACCGCGACTTCTCGGGGCTCGCCAGGGAGGACACGTTCATGGGGGACCTGGAGGGCTACCGCACCCTCGGCGTCTCGGCGAACGTCTGGGCCAGTTCGGCGTTCGGCTTCGACGGGATGTTCGACGAGTTCTCGGACATCTCGCCCGACCGCCGCTTCCCGGACGGCATCCACGTCGGACAGTTCGGACAGGACTGCGAGGCCGAGGGCGTCCGCAAGCAACTGGCCTTCCTCCAGGCGGCACTCGCGCACGAGTACCCGCTCCAGAGCCTGGCGAACGGGGGGCTGGTGCAGTTCGACGACGTCACCGCCCGGCTCCCGATCCCCAAGCCGCTCGACGACGGCGCGAAGTCGCTGACCAAGCGCGCCCGCTCGATGATCGACGGAGGGGACGAACCCTTCTTCCTCTTTGCGAACCTGATGGACGCTCACGGGCCGCTCCGACACATCCTCGGGTTCGACCGCGACCTCCACGACGCTCCGCTGGGGTGGACCTCCGAGACCGTGAGCTGGACGGACGTGCTCGACCGTCGGGACGAGGAGCTGATCGAGCGGTATCGCGGGCTGTACGGGGCCTCGATCGACTACCTCGACCGCGTCGTCTGTGCGTTCGTCGACGCGGTACAGGCGGCGACCGACCGCGAGACGACGTTCGTCATCACCGCCGACCACGGCGACAACCTCGGCCACGACGGCGACGACCATCAGTGGGGCCACATCCGCAGTAGTCTCTCCGAGGCCCTGCTGCACGTCCCCCAGCTGGTGCTCGACGCCCCCGAGTCAATGGGGCGCGTCGACGGCTACGTCTCGCACCTCGCGCTCGGTGACCTGCTCGTCGGCCTGGCGAGCGACGACCTTCCCGACGTGACCCGCGAGCGGATCCCAGCAGAGCGCGTGGGCTACAGCGGGAAGCTCCACCGGATGGAAACCGTCTCCCCCGAGAAGAACAGGACCCTCCGGTGTGTCTACGAGGGCGATCGGAAGTACGTCTGGGACGCCGACGGCAGACGGGAGGTCTATCGACTCGACCCGAACCGCCCGAGCTGGCAGACCCGCGTCGACGAGGAGTTCGAGGTGGAACACTACGAGTCCGACCTGTTTTCGAGTCCGCTCTCCGAGTTCGCCGATCGCCTGGGCAACGAGGCCGGAGCGCCCGACGTCGACGCGGCGACGGAAAACCGGCTCCGCGACCTCGGGTACATGTGATAACCGGCCGTCGTACGCCCGGACGAACCGAGGCCGTCGTCGCCGAGCCCTATATACCCGCAGTCTGAGGCGTGAACGCGGGCACGGAGGCGACATAAACACAAGCCCCATTACAGTGCCGGAAAAACCCCACCCCAATGGACCTCCTCATCATCGGACTCGATGGCCTCTCCTACAACATGTTGGAACGGTTCGACATCGAGCTCGGCTACTTCGACCGGGCGAGAGAGCGGGGGGTGTCCGGCGACCTGATGAGCGTGGACACGCCGACGACGTTCCCGGCCTGGACGTCGTTCGCGACCGGCAAGGACCCTGGAAGCACCGGCGTGAGCGACATGATCACTCAGGAGGCCGACTACTCGACCCGTCCGGTGCGGACGACGACCGACGACCCGGCGATCTGTGACTTCTTCGACGACGGCATCTTCGTCAACCTCCCGGCGTCGAGCGACCGGATCCCGCAGGGCGAGGACACGTACGTCGTCTCGGCGTTCGACGCCAAGGACAAGACCGCGGCGGTGCCGGAGGAACTGAAGTCCCTCGACGCCTACGACGACTACGTCCTCAGCCACAACCCGAAGCTGAAGGCGACCCCGAAGCGCTACCTCCAGCACGTCGTCGACATCTCCGAGGCTCGCGGCCGGTTCGCGGCGGAGGCGTTCGATACATACGAGCCGTCAATCGGGTTCGTGCTCTTCTCGACGCCGGACTGGGCCGGTCACCTCCTCGGCACACTCAACACGAAGAGCCAGCGCAAGGAGTTCTACACGACGCTCCTGGAGCACGTCGACAGCTGGGCCGAAGAGCTGGCGTCGCGGGCGGACAACGTCGTCCTGATGAGCGACCACGGCTTCGAGCAGAAGGACACCACGATCCACATCGCCAACTGGCTCCAGGAGGAAGGCTATCTGGTCGAGGAGCGCTCGGAGGGGATGCCGTCGGCCTCGGAGGTCGCCATCGACGTGGCGATGTCGATCGCCAAGCGTTCGGACCTGTTGTACAGCGCCATGCGGCGCGTCCACAACCGTATCCTGGGGCTCGACTGGGGGACGTCGCTCCAGACGGCGACGCGGCCGGACCCGGACTACGCGCGTTCGACGGCCTGGCAGCTCCGCTACGCCACGGTCTACCTCAACGACGAGCGCTTCGACTCGCCCACGGTCGACGACCCCGAGCCGCTTCGCGAGGAGATCCGCGACGGCCTCCGTGAGCTGACGGGACCGGACGGCGAGCCGATCTTCCGCGACGTGCTGCTGGCCGAGGAGGCGTACAGCGATCCCGGGCCACACGCCCCGGACGTGATCGGCCGCCCGGCGTCGGGCCACCACCCGCTCCGGGCGTGGTCGCCGAAGGGGGGCGTAACGAGCCCCACGACGAGCTTCGAGCACCGGTACAACGGCGTCTTCGTGGCCAACGGGCCGCTGTTCCGAGACGGCACCGTCGAGGACATGAGCATCGTCGACGTGCTCCCGACAGTCATGGCCGCCCTCGGCCAACCGCTCTCGCCCGACTTCGACGGCCGACCGCGAACCGACCTCCTCGCGGCGGCCGTCGATCCGACCGTTCGAGACCCCGACGACCTCCCGCAGGTCCGCCTCCGAACCGAGCCGGACGACGACGAGGAGCGCGAGGCGGTCGTCGAGCAACGGCTCGCGGACCTCGGATACATGGAATGATCCACGCGGGGCCGACCGAGCGACGTCGTAGCGACGCGGGGTCACGAGACCGAGTACGACGCCGATGAGCGACCGGGGGACAGCGGACGGCACGGACGTGACGACCGATCCAGAGGCGTCGGTCGAACCGGAGGAACTGGACGGGTCCGACGCGGATACGGTGTCGCTGTCGATCGGCCGCGAGACGCTCGTCGCGCTCGGTGCCAAGGGGCTGAACGCGGTCGTCGGCTTCGGGGGCGTGGTGATCTTCGCTAACGAACTGGGAGACGTCGGCCTCGGCGAGTACCGAACGGTGCTCGCGGCGGCGTTCGTGCTCACGCAGGTCCCGGGCGGGACGGCGACGGCCGTCAAAAAGCGCGTGAGCGAGGTCAACGTCGACGCGTCACAGTACCTCGGTGCCGGCCTGGTGGTCCATCTCGCCTTTTCGCTGCTGGTCGCGCTGGGCTTTCTCGTGGTACGGGGGCCCGCAGTCGCCTACTTCGGCTCCCTCGAACTCGCCGCCGGGGTGCTCCTCGTCGTGCTGTCGCTGGGGCTGTTCAACGTCGCCAATCGCTTTTACGCCGGTATCGGGTACCCGGCGCTCTCCTCGTGGGTCGACTCCGGCCGGAGCGTCCTCACCGTCGGCTTCCAGATTGCTTTCCTCCTGCTCGGGATGCAGGTGTTCGGGCTCATCGCCGGGTTCGTCGTCGCCACGGTGCTGTCGGCGGTGATCTCCGTCGTCGTGGCCGGGGAACTCCCGACTCGACCGACCCGCCGGACGTTCGAGCGGATCTACGACTTCGCCCGCTGGGTGATCCCCTCGGCGTTTCTCAGCAACGCCTACAGTTCGGCCGACGTGTTGATCATCCGGTGGCTGGTCGGCGCCGGGCCGGTCGGGGTGTACACCGTCGCCGCACAGCTCGCCCAGCCAGCGATCCTGTTCTCGTCGAGCATCACCGACGCCCTCGACGTCAAGTCGAGCGGCCGGGACTCGGCCGGACTCGGCGTCCGGGCGGACCTGAAGAACTCGATCTCGTACGCGGGCCTCATCGCCGTCCCCATGGTGTTCGGCGCGCTCGCGATCCCGAAGGCGCTCATGACTACGCTGTTCGGTCCGACCTTCCGCGACGCACCCGGGCTCGCGCTCGTCGGCATGACGCTGTTCCAGCTGTTCAAGGTGTACGGGAGCCCGCTGGGCACCGTCACCCAGGCGACCGACCGGCCCCGACTCACGTTCCGGGTGGGGCTGATCATCGTCCTCTTGCAGCTCCCGCTGGCCGTGGGGCTCGGTCACTACTTCGGGCTACTGGGCGTGATCGCCAGCACGGTGATCGCCGAGTTCGTCCGGCTCTGCATCTATCAGCTGATCGCCCACCGACTGTTCGGCGGCATCGTGCTGACGCGGCCCATGCTCGACCAGGTGCTCGCCGGAGCGATCATGTTCGGGGTCGTCGAGGCGCTCACTCGATACGCGGTCACCATCACTAGCTGGGTCTGGCTCGTGGTGGTCGTCGCCGTCGGCGCGGGGGCGTACTTCCTGGCGCTGCTCGTCGTCAGCCGTCACTTCCGGCTGACGCTCCGACACGTCGTGCCGTGGCTGTCGGCCCCGCAGGGGACGCCCTGACCCGGCAACGCTGAAAACCCCGTAGATCGCCCGGCTCCCCACCCCGTCGCCTCCCGGTCAGTCGGGGAGGTACGCCTCGCGGCCGGCCGGGCTCAGCGCGTCGCGGTCGATCCGGAAGCCGTACTCGGCCTCCAGTTCCGGGAGCGTCCGGCGGGTCTCGGCGATCCGGCGTTCGAGCGCCCCCCGTTTGCGGAACTCCGACGGGGCCTCGTGGCGGTGGCCCCCGAGCGCCTTCAGGTAGGCGTACGGGTAGGTGACGAAGTCGTACAGGCGCTTGACGAACTCGACGGGCGGCGACCGACGCTCCTCCAGGATGTAGAAGTGCTCGTGGTAGATCGTGTAGGCGATGGTGCTCCAGAAGGAGATACCCGACTGGAAGTCACAGATCTTCCCGTGGACGTCGCGGCTGATCCGATCGCGGAGGGTCTTCTGGTAGCCGATCTGATCGGAGACCGGACCGTGGTCCAGCCAGATCAGCGCGTCACGGGCGTACAGCCGGCGCCAGAAGTCGCGATCCTCGGCCCCCCCGAGGTCGTAGTACGGCACCTCGAGCAGGAGCGATCGCGGCGCCATGTTGATCCCGGTCCCCGAGAGGAAAAAGTCGCCGTCGACGTGCGGTTCGAGGGCGTGATAGATCGTCACGAAGTCCTCGACGATGCCGTCGTAGTACCGGTCGTCGGTGTCGAGGGATTCGAGGACGTACTCGCCGCGGGACTCCTCGAAGGAGACGTTGCGGTCGCCGCCGAGCCAGTCCATCTCGTCCTGCCTGTCAAGTACGGCGCGCAGGTGGGCGTACTCCGATTCGAGCCTGCGGAGAACGTCCTGGCTCCCGTCGGTCGAGCCACCGTCGACGACGACGACCTCGAACCGATCGGGATCCACCTGGTCGGCCATGCTCCGGAGGGACTCCTCCAGCGTCTCGGCCATGTTGTAGTTGCAGACGGCGATGGAGTACCGCGGCGATGCGGGCATCGACCGGAGCCACTCGTTCCCGGTAAAAAAGCGGTCCGGTAGGAGTCAGCGGTCGGCACACGCGCCGAGCCACGGGAGCGCCGTTGCTACTTTTCGATGATGTACTCGCCCACACGAGGACGTCTAGCCCCATCCCGTAGAAGTCCTTTGGCCTCGCTCGGACGGTTGACGATGGGGCCCCCCGTGGTCGTTGAACCAGGCGTTCAGCAACAGGGGAACGCCGGTGATGTCCCGAATTCGGACAGGAGCGCATGGTACCGGGGATTCTGGAACGTCTTGTGGCGCTCCCATCCCGTCTCGTCGGCGTTCCAGACGATGGTCGTGTCGTACTCGCCGCTCCCGTCGACTGTCAGCACGAGCGCCTCGTCGAACTCCCGGGGTGACGCCGTCGCCGTCGTCCTGCCACGGGAAGTCGCCTTCCCGGCTGTCGCACTTGCCAATCACCATTGAGGAACCGACATCGCCAGCCCAACCATCACGCTATGAGAACAGCTCTGCACCACCGCAAAAGTCGTCCCATCCACCTTTACTCGTCTATATCAAGAGGTATTTGACGGTCTTCTTTCCCGATGTATTTAGCGTACATATTATGGTCAAAACGATGATATGCATATTGCCTACGTGGTCTTATTTCACTCCATTCCTCTTCATCCATCTGTAACTTTCCAATAGCCTCCTGATCACTATCTTGATTAAACTCCTTGATGGCAAGCAGTTCGCCAATCTGTGGGATAGTCATTCGAAGTCCGTGGCCATCCAAAATATCATCAAAGTACATTGACACTCTTGGTAGTATGTATTCATCTTCAACGGATAAAATTTCGAATGCATCTTTTGTAGATGAATAATAATCGAGGTCGACGTACATTGCCCCTATTGGTGCTGGATCATATTCAGAGACGAAATTTGGTGTAGTGTCTGCTACATCGCCCAGAATCAATTCACTTCTATCTATTTTCTTTTCTAGTAATTCAACATCCATTTTATAATGTCCCCTATCCCAATGGTATGGTGAATCCCTGTAGTCGGCTGGTGCTGGGAGTCCTTCCCCTAGGTCAAATCCATATATTTCGTAGGAGATGTCCAGTTGCTTTTCTAATCTTGAGGCATGTTTTTCGAGATTAAGAAGACCATTACCGCCTGCCACACCGAATTCGATCAACGACACTTTTTCGTATCCAAGCCTTTCTGCCTGTTTACCGACTAACCACGCGCTAAACCCGTAATGTGGCCTATTAAAAGCGCCTCCCTTACATAACGTTCTGTATGATCCCCGTTTAGATTTAGCCACGTCTTCTGCGGCTCTTGATTCTACCTGGCTTTTTACTAATTGGGATGCTTTTAACAAAAGTGACCAGTAACCCTCACGTCGAATTACTTCAGTAGCAGCCTTTATTTTACTCATATATAGTATGTCAGCAATCTGGTTTTCAAATTCATAAAGCTACCGTAATCAAGCAGTTCTCTCGGAGACAAAAATCGACGATCCCAAGAGCGACAACGTCGCGACAGAGACGGCAGCAAAACTGGCTGACGGCCAGTTGGTCGGCTGGTTCCAGGGGGCGACTCGAACTGGGGCCGCGGGCGCTCGGTAACCGGACTCGCCGACCCGGGGACCATCGATTCGCGCGACCGGGTCAACAAGTACGTCCAGCACCGGGAGTGGCGGCCGTTCGCCCCGTCGCTCGAAGAGGAGGTGCTCGCCGACTCCCTCGTCGACGCCACTCCCTTCCTGTACATGATCAAGACGTATACCGTGCGAGCGGACGAACAAAGCGAGATTCCCGCCGTCCTCGTTCCGGTGACAACCGATCTGTTGAATCCGCAGACTACGACGGAATAGCGTCGCTCAGAAGGCAGAAGCGAAGCGGAAGATGCGAGTGTGCCTACCCTACTCTTCCGTTTCGTCAAGCAAGCGGCGTCGCTCGCGCAAACGCGCTGTGCTGCCAGCCCCACGGCAGTGGGCGAGCGGGCTGGCCACGGATATCCCGGCTGGAAGCACCTCACACTGCATTTCTTGTGGACACACATTGAGGCGACCTACCAGGAACTCGTCGATTGGGCAAGTGAAATGGATCGTGTGCGAGCGGTGCTTCAGCTAGCGCGGACGGCGTTCCCGGCGCCCTCGACGCTGTGCCGGTCGTTCGACCGGGCGCCGATGTGTGTCTGGCGCGGACTACTCCAGGCAATAGCCGGGAATTGCGATCCGGGCTCACACGGGGCCCTGGATGCCACATTCTTCGACCGAGAGGCGGCATCCAGTCACTATCTTCATCGCTCGAATCGCAACATACGGACGCTGAAAACGACGGGGCTAGTCGATACCGATTCGTGTCGCGAAACGCGATCGAGGTGAGCGATACGCGACGGGGGATCGTAAGCTGCTTGGACAATCACGCCGCCGTGAGATATCAGAGATAATAATTGGGGCGGTGCAATTATGAAGCGAAGCGTCGATTTTCATCCAATGAGTTCCGGAACCGGTCACCACCTGCGGCGGTGCATCGAGATCTACTCGGCGGATGGCCTGGGGAAGCTGTTGTCGTCCATCAGAACGTACGTGAGGATCCAGCTGTTCGAGTCGACCCTCTTCGTCCACCTGTTCTGGCTAGTCCAGGGCCACCGTATCGTCGAGCGCGACGGGATCTTCGTCCTCACCGACTTCCTGGGACGGGAACGGTTCGCCTTCCCGCAGTTCCAGTTCCACCGCAACGCACGGAAAAAGCGCAAACGAAAACTCGAAACGAAGTGGTTCTCCGACGAGTTCTTCCAGTGTGTCGGTCCCGAAGACACCGTCCTCGAGGTCGGCGGGTTCACGGGCGTCTCGACGGCGATTGCGGCCGAGCGGGGGAAACAGGTGCACGTTCTCGAACCGAGCCCGAGAAACAGGCGCTGCCTCGAACGGAACGTCCCTGCGGACAACGTCACGGTGCTCCCGTACGCCGCCGGCGACGAGAACACGACGACGACGTTCAACATCGGGAAGATGGCCTCGAAGGACTCGCTCAGCGATCCGAAACACGGAGGGTCGGGCCAGAGCGTCGAGGTAGAGGTACGGACCATCGAGTCGATCTGTGAGGAACTCGGTATCGATCACATCGACTTCCTCAAACTCGACGCCGAGGGGCTGGAACCGGAAGTGCTGCGCGGCATCGGCGACGTCGAGGTGAAGAAGATGGTCGTCTCGGGGAGCGCGGAACGCGACAACGAGTTCACCGCACCGGAGGTAATCTCGCTGCTCGAATCGGAGGGCTACGAGGTGTTCCGGAGCCAGGAGTTCAGACCGTACTTCGTCCACGCGATCCGGGAGTAACCGTTCGGCGGCGTTGGGGGCGTCCGCGGCGACGAATCGAGACGTACCGATCGAAGGCCCACAACCCGTGCTACCACCACGTTTCGGGCCTTCGACGCTAACCCCGCCGGCGGTCACTCACGGATCGGAGGCGTCGTCCTCTTCGTCGAGTACCGACTCCGAGAGGAGGAACTCGGCGAACTGCAGGTCCGCGGGCGTGTCGATGTCGACGGTCGTCCGGTCGATCTCGTAGGGGACGACCTTCTCGCCGAGGATCGAGCCCTGGTCCAGGACGGTCGAGCGCCGACAGATACCGATGTCGGGGGTCGTCTGGTAGACCGTCGGGAGCGTCTGTCGTGGGGCGTTCATCGCATCCTCGATCTCGGGGTGGTCGATGAACGGACTCATGTACTCGCCGTCGGGCTCCCACATCTTGTACGGCGACGCCGGCGGGTCCTCGACGGACCGAAGGCTATCGGCCTCGGGGAGCGAACAGAACATCTCCAGGGCGTCATCGACCTCCCCGGCGGTCCGGAGCGGTCCGGTCGGTCGGAGATGGACGATCAGTTCGGGTTCGTACCCCTCCTTCTCCGCGAACCAGGTGAGACAGTGTTCGAACACGGGGAAGTCCGGCGTGAGGTCCTCCGCGAGTTCGGCCGGCCGCATGAAGGGGATCTCGGCGTCGTACTCCCGGGCCACGTCGGCGATCTCCTCGCTGTCGGTCGACACGACGACCCGGTCGACGTAGTCGGACTCGTACGCCGTTTCGATGCTGTAGGCGATGAGTGGCTTTCCGTCCAGGTCGCGGATGTTCTTTTTCGGAACGCCCTTGGAGCCACCCCGCGCCGGAATGAGGGCCAGCACGTCGCGTTCGGCCGGGTCCGCGGCCGCACCGTCGCTCATGTCCACGGCGTGTCGACGTCGTCCCAGTTGTAGATCCACTCCCCGCTCTCCGGGTCGTAGCTCGCGAACCGACCGCGGTAGTAATCGCGGTTGAGCGCCTCCTCGTGAGTCATCTTCCGATCCGGCTGCCCGCGGAGGGTCTCGCGTTCGTCGAGGTCCTCGAGGAACGCCTCGTGTTCGGCGTTGGAGGCGTCGGCGAAGCGCCGAAGCTCTTCGAGGTGATCGGGGGTGATCGACACCGGGCCGTCCTTGGTCGCGTCCCGGTCGAGGACGGTGAAGTGGCGTTCGACGACGTCGGCCCCCATCGCGATCGCGGCCTTGGTCGCCAGGATGCCGTCCCGGTCGACGTCGGTGTGGTCGGACCAGCCGACCTGAGGGCTGTAGGATTCGAGCCACTCCATCCGCGAGAGGTTACACATGTCGAGCGTGTTGGGGTAGCTCGTCACGCAGTGCAGGAAGGTGTAGTCGACGCCCAGCTCGTCCAGGGCGGCGGCCGTCTCCTCGACTTCCTCGTCGTACGTGGCCCCGGTCGAGACGAAGAACGTGTCGAAGTGCTCCGCCAGTTCCTCGAGCATCGGGACGCTCGCACAGTCGTAGCTGGCGATCTTCACCGCCTTCTCGGGCCACGGGAGGGAGGCGATCTCGGGGATCCTCTTGCGAGAGAAGACCGTAGTCAGGGGCGTGACGCCGTGTTGCTCGCAGAGCTCGATGAACCGTTCGTGATCCTCCATCGACAGTTCGAGGTCGGCGAGCCGTTCGTACTCGGGTTTGTAGGGTCGCTTGATCGTCTTGGTGACCCCGTTGTGCTCGGTTTCGCCGTGTTCAAACCGCCCCCGCGGAGTGACGTCGTCGGCGAAGATGGTCTGTATCTTGGCGTAGTCGGCCCCGGCGTCCGCGGCGGCCGCCACCATCTCGGCCATGGTTTCGGTGGAGCCGTTGTGGTTCTGACAGAGTTCGGCGATTATCCGGGTCATCGCTCGGCCCCCGCCCGCTCGGCGACATCGGTCGCGATCCGCTCGCCGGCGACGTCGATCCCGCTCAGTGTGCCGTAGTCCGTCCGTAGCTCGTCTTTGAGGTCACGCATGTTTGAACGAATTCGCTTACCGCGATCTGGCGGGAGCTTCGGCTGGCGTTCATTAAAAGTATTCCCTATACCAGTCTCCTCGACAGCCCGGACGTTGTAGCGGATCTCCGGGTCGTCGGAGGGTCGCCACGGTGGCATGAGCAGTGGCGTCTCGGTGAACAGCGAGAGCCACACCGAACCCCACCCCGCCCGAGCGACGTGGAACTCGATCGCGTCGCTCGCCATCACCGACGGCAGGGCCCACTCGCCCCCGCCGAGGGCCCCAGGATCGTTCGTGTACACCTTGTATCCGAGTGACCGCGCCTCGCGATATATGTCTTCGAGCCCCGGGATCCCGGACACCGTGACGTAGATGCCCCGCTCGGGCTCCGTCTCCGGGAGCTCCGGCGGTTCCATCAGCGGCGGGACGAGTTCCTCCGCCGGGTACCCGGGCGTCCGATCCGGGCGGTGGGTGAACGTCCCCGGCTCGGAGATGAACTGCAGGTCGTGTTCCCGCTCGGTCTGGACGGCCCGATCGCGGGCAACAGCGAGGAGCTCATCCGGGAGCGCGGAGTCGGATTCGTCCCGCTCCGCGGCAAAAATCTCGGATAGGTAGCCGAACGACGTGTAGTAGGAGGGCGACACGTCGAGCGAGACGCGGGGTGCCCGCGACAGTTCGAAGCGGACGGATTCGCCGTATTCGTCGGCGAGATACCCAGCAATCCGCTCGGACCACTCGTCGAAGTTTGCCACCCACCGCTGGAGGTACGACCGGTAGGACTCGTCCCCGTAGAACGTCTCTCGGAACAGGTCGCCGAGGGTCTCGTCGAGCACGAACTCCGCCGGACGGGCGTCCATCTCCCGACCGAACTCCTCGCGCATGATCCGCCGTTGCTTGGATCCGTAGACGAGCGGGAGGACGATGCGGTGGCGGGGGCGGCCAAGCCGTTCGAGGTGGTCGTTGACCGAGAGGGCCAGTTCAGTGATTCGGAGGTACGGGCCGGTCCCGTACGCGAAGTTGGTCACGAGACAGGGGCGATCGACCATCAGTACGTCGAGGGGTCGCCGTTGGAGCCGCTGAAGCGGTCGTACGTGACCTTCGAGAGCGACGTGATCTCCTCGGAGTACAGCACCGCCCACGGATCGAACAACAGCGACGGATCGCCCATCTCGTTCGCCAGGTCGTGGACGTTCAGCCGCTCGAACGAGCGGTGGTTCGTCAGGATCAGCACGCAGTCGGCGTCCTCGAAGCCCTCGTCGGGCGAGTCGACCACCGTCCGGCCGGGCCGGGCTAATCGCTCCCCGTCGATGACCGGGTCGTACACCACCAGCTCGTCGACGAACTCGGAGAGCAGTTCACACACCTCGACGCTTGGGGAGTGGCGCATGTCCGAGGTCTCGGGCTCGCCCTTGAACGCCATTCCCATGACGAACACCTTGGTTGGCCCGTCGACCCGCTCGTCGACGAACCGCCGCACCTTCCGGGCCACGTAGTCGATCATCGCCTCGTTGACCTCTCGGGACGCCGCCGGCAGGACGGGGTCGTATCCCCGATACTCGCCCGAGAGCCCGAGGAAGTACGGATCCTTGGTGAGGCAGGCGCCGCCGACTCCCGGGCTCGGACTCGGAATCTGATTCCGGTCGTACCCCTCGTTTGCCGCGTGGATCACCTCGTGGGTGTCGAGACCCCACTCGTTGCAGATCATCGCCGTCTCGTTCGCGAACGCGAACCGGAGATCCCGGTAAGAGTTGTTCAACAGTTTCACTGTCTCGGCCGCCTCCAGCGATGAGACGGGCACCGTCGTCTTCGAGAACATCTGGAACAGCTGGGAGGCGTAGTCGGCGCTGCTCTTGTTGATGCCCCCGATCACCTGGGGCAGTGACTTCAGTTCGTTGAGCGCATTGCCGGCGATGGTTCGCTCGGGGGCGTACGCGACGAAGAAGTCCTGACCGGCGACCAGGTCCGAGGCGGCCTCCAGCGTCGGGACGACGACCTCCCGACACGTCCCCGTGACGACCGTCGACCGGACGATGACGAGATCGTGAACCGAGAGGTTCTCGCCCACCTCCCGCGCCGCGGCCTGCAGCGCGGACGTGTCGATGTCCTGCTCGTCGTCGAGCGGCGTGTTGACACACAACACGTAAATGTCGCTGTCGACCGCGGAGACGTCGTCGTGGATCGTGAGGGTATCGCCGACGTGCTCGTCCAACATCGGCTCCAGACCGCGTTCGTGGAAGTGCGGGACGCCGTTTCGGAGGTTCTTCCGGACCTCTGGATCCTTCTCGATGCCCTGAATGCTGACCCCGGCGTCGGCGAGTGTTAGCGCGAACGTGAGTCCCACGAACCCGAGCCCGACCACCGCCGCGGTGTTGATCCGGACCTCACTTCGCTTCCACAGTTCGAACGGCGTGACCACGTCGAGGATCGACCGGTCCTCGTCGACGACCACGATGTGGTGGTACTTGTTCTCGGGGTCCTCGCGCCGATTGAGCTCCGCGTGGAGTTCCCGCAGCATCGCCGCCGCGCTCGAGGAGTCAGAGATGACCAGCGGGTCGGCGCTCATGATCTCCGAGATGGCCGTCTCCAGCCCGAGGCCATCCACGATCGCCCGGCGAATGTCGCCGTCGGTCACGACGCCCCTGATCTTGTCCGTACCCGGGGCGACGACGATGACGATGCCGGCAGGCGCGCCGGTCACCTTGCCGTCTTCCATCGCGGTCATCGCGTGTTCGATGCTGTCAGACGGTTCGAGGACGATGGGTGCGATCCGGTCTTTCATTGTGTGGTCGGGTTTCGACGACGTCCGGGGAGACTCCGAGAAGGGCGACTCCGCTCTCGATTCATTAGCCGTGTCGATCCGTTCCTGGACAATATGTTTTCTGTTTCGACTATGGCGCGCCAAGGCGCCGAACGCGGACGATATTGGGGAGTCAGCGGTTCGGAATCGGGCGGGTGGGAGAGTTCCCCGGTGGGCAGACGCCCTGCCGGCGCGGCCACGTCGACGGGTCGCGGCCGCCGTCGTCCCCGGTTACGTCCGGTCGACGATGTCCGGCTGGAGGATCGGCTCTCCGGCGAGCACCCGGTCGACGATGAGATCGAACGTCTCGTTTCCGGGGGTGACGTCTTCGTGGGAGACGGGGTGGAGCCGGATCTCGAACGTCTCGGGGTCCGTCGAGTAGTATGGGAAGTCTATCAGCTTCCGGACGTAGTAGTGATAGAGGTAGCGCCGGACCCGGGGGCCCACGTCCTCGGGCGGGCGCAGCGAGTCGAGGTCCGCGAGCGTCGCGAGGTAGTCGGCAGGGCCGTCGACCTCCAGCGTGAATCCCAGATTGCGGTAGTGGGTCTCGCCGGCGACGACGACGGGCTTGCCTTCGTAGGCCATCTCCATCCCGACCGTCGAGTTGTAGACGAGTCCCACGTCGAGGTCCCGGATGAGCTGGTAGGTGTTGACGTCCGTGTCCGGCGGCAGCAACATGACGTTGTCCGGCAACGGGCCGTACTCGTCACGGATCCACGCCTCGATGCTCTCGTTGGTGCCGCGCTTCGCCTCGGCCGGGTGGGTCTTGACGACGAGCCGCCGGTCGGGGTGGTCGAGGAACCACTCGACCGTGTCCGCGATCCAGTCGAACACGTCCGGATACGGGGCCTCGTCGGTTTCCAGGGAGGCGTCCCAGATGAGATTCGTGAACATCCCTGCGACCGGCCCCCTGTCGTCCCAGTCGACCGACTTCTCCAGGGTCGTCGAGTACTTGTGGCGCGTCGTCTCGCCGCTCTTTCGCCCCGCCATGATCTCCTCGACGACCGCCTCCTGGTCCGGAGACAGGGGTTCGTCGACCATGGCTTCGAGGACCGACATGTCCTCGTAAGGCGGCAGGGTCGAGCGGTTGGTCGTCCGGCCGAACTGGATGGTCTCGTCGCGGTGGCCGCGCTTGTGACTGTAGCCGACGATCCCGTGTTCGTCGGCGACCGCCAGCGGGATCCCCCCGTACACGTAGGCGTTGTCGTTCGCGAGACAGGCCCGGATATCGTAGCGGTCGAAGAGGGTGTACGTGACATCGACCAGTTGACAGGCCGTCTGGAGGTACCGACGGAACGTCTCCCGGTCGTCCCCGTCGAGGTCCAGGTGGTACCGGCGGACCTGCTTTCTGACCGAGGCCCGGGCGAACCCCGAGACGTCGATGCCGCGGTACTCCGGCGGGTCCGATTGGAAAAATCGGTCGAGGTCGTACCCCGGAGCCATCGGAAGCAACTCGCCGAGCGGGATCGTCTCGACGCCGAACGCCTCGGCCATCTCCCGCCCGTAGTGGTGACACAGGTTACAGACCGCGTCGCTGTCCCAGTCGAGAGACTTCCGCATACAGAGGTCCAGGTCGGCGTCACAGAGCGGTACGATCGGACGGTAGCCACGGGTCCGGAACGCGTGTGCGAAGATGTAGTATCGGTACGCGTTCCGGTTCGACCCCTCGATCACCGGCAGGAGGACGTCCCCCTTCACCTCGGCGGGGTCCAGCTCGTACGACCGAATTCGCGGGTCGACGTCGAAGTCGGTCAGCCCAGTGACCTCGTCGTACAGTTGGACCACCTGACGGCCCAGTCCGACCCGATCGGCGGCGTCGAGGACGGAGCGCTTGAGTTCCTCGGTCACTCCGGGGAGGTTGCACACCCCGCTAATTAACAGTTCGGAAGGTCGTTCGTCGACGCGTGGTCCCGTCTTCCGACGGCCTCCGAGACAGGAGCCCGGGGGTCGATCCGTCGGCGGGGCGATGGGACCAAATCACCAGAGGAATATACCGAGACGCGGTGACGGGACATATGCAGTCTCGAGAGGGCAGCCCAAACGTCCTGCTGGTGATCCTCGACAGCGTGCGGGCACGGAACACGTCCCTCCACGGACACGACAACGAGACGACGCCGTCCCTGGCGGCCCTGGCCGCCGAGGCCACCGTCTTCGAGCAGGCCCGGAGTCCCGGAACGTGGAGCCTCCCGAGCCACGCGAGCCTCTTTACGGGGCTGCACGTCGCCGAACACGGCCTCGCGGGGCCGACGGACGTGCTCGAACCCGGACACACCGTCTTCGAGCGCCTGCAGGAGGCCGGGTACGACACCGGCGTCTTCTCCGAGAACCCGTTTCTCACCGTGAGCGACGCCGGGCTGGCGCGGGGGTTCGGCACCGTCGAGGGGCCGCGGAACGTGCCGTTTCGCGACGCGCTCGACCCGACGGAGTTCGTCCAGCGGGAGGGCCAGGGGCAGTACCGGGAGTACCTTCGGGCTTGCCTCGCCCACGAGCGCCCGCTGCGGTCGCTGGCCAACGGCGCCCTCGTGAAACTCGCCTGGGACTACCCACAGGTGCTCCCCGAGCGGTTCTCCCCGGCGACCGACGCCGACGTGTACGTGGACCTGTTCCTGGAGTGGGAAGCCGCCCGCGAGGGGCCGTGGGCGGCCTGCCTCAACCTCATGGACGCCCACCTGCCGTATCGGCCGGCCCCCGAGCACGACCGGTGGGGCGACGACGATCTCCGTGCGCTCCAGGACGCCATGGCCGATCAGGTGTGGGAGTTCGTGGGGGGCGAGCGCCCGTGGTGGCAACGCAAGGCCCTGGAGGCGCTCTACGACGGGACCATCCACCAGATGGACGCGCAGGTCGACCGACTCGTCGAGGCGCTCCGCGAGCGGGGGACGCTGGACGACACGCTGCTCGTGGTCACCGCCGACCACGGGGAGTGTTTCGGCGAGCGGAGCCACGTCCAGCCCGCCCGCCTCGCCGGGCACGGCCCCGGCATCGACGAGACGCTGGTCCACGTCCCGCTCCTCGTCCGGGAGCCGGGCCAGACCGAGGGCGCCCGGGTTTCGAACCCCGCGTCGCTGACGCGCTTCCCGGACGCGGTGGCCGCCGCCAGGGACGGCGAGCGCGCCGCGGACCCGTTTTCGACCGGTCCGACCCTCGTCTCATACGCCGGGCTCCCGGAGTCGGCGAAGGTCCGCGCCCGGGAGTACGCGGACGAGGACGCGCTCGTCGCCCTCGACGGCCCCTCTCGGGCCGTCTACGTCGACCACGGGCGGGGCGTCAGAAAGTACGTCCAGTGGCGGGACCGAACCGCGACCGTACAGGTCGTCGACGCCGCCACGACGTATCTCGAGTCGGCTTCCGACGGGACCGGTGCCAGCGGCGAACTCGACGCGGGTGCTGAACTCGCGGCCGCGTTCGACGACCTCTCCGACGCGGGCGTCCGGGCCGTCGACGACGGCGAACTCGACGCCGCCACGGAGGAGCGCCTGAAGGAACTCGGCTACCTCTGAGCGCCACGGGGACAGCCGTTCCGGTGGAAGTCAGGCGTACCCGAGGTCCTCGAGTCGTTGCTTCACGTCCGAGCCGACGCCGTCGGCGCTGGTGCTGACCCCCGCGTCCTCGAAGCCGTCGACGAGCGGGTCAAGCAGTTCGGTGGTGTCGTCGACGACCCACTGCGCGTGGGCGTCGTGGACGACGAGCGTGGCCTCGCAGTCGCCCCAGCGGACCTCCTTGCGGACCTCCCCATCCGCCGCCGTGTAGACCGCGTCGGCGGGCGTCGTGAGGACGTCGACGTCCGGCAGGTACTGCCGCGCTCGCTCCTGGGTGTCCGGGTCGATGCCGTCGGTCGCGGCCACGACGGGGTCGGACGGGACGAACCACTCGGCGGTCGCCGGGTCACCCTCCAGGGCCGAGTCGACGGCCCGGGGGAACTCGGTGAGCGAGGCCGGTTCGGAGACGACCGTACCCTCCCCGCCACCGGGCGGCCTGACCAGGAGCGGCACGTGGAGGAGCGCCTCGTACACCCCGCCGTTCCCGTGTCCCACGCAGTGTTCGCCCGGGCGGACCCGGCTCGGTTCCCCGAAGCCCTCGCCGTGGTCGGCGGTGACCACGAGCAGCGTGTCGTCCAGCGTCCCCCGCTCGCGGAGCGTTCCGACGACGTGTTCGACCTGCGCGTCCATCCGCCTGATGGCCCCGTCGTAGAGCCCCTCCAGGGCCCGGCGCTGCCACCACGGGCGCTCGCCCCCCGCGAACTCCCACACCTGGTCGGTCATGGCGTCTTGCAGGGCGTGGAGTCGCTCCCCGCCCCAGACGTCGTACGGACCGGGATCGTAGGGGAAGTGCGCGTCCATGAGGTTGAGGCAGGCCGCCCACGGCCCCTCGTGGGCGGCCGCCCACTCCAGGAAGAAGTCGGCGTACCGACCGGCCGACGAGTCGGCCCGGATCGCCCGCGGCAGTCGACGCTCGTACCGATCGGGGAGTTTGAAGGACAGTCCGTTCAGGAGCGACCCCACCGGCCGACCGCTCCGGAGCGCCGCGCGGAGGAACTCGGCGTACTTCGCCGGGCCCTCGGGGCCATCGATCACGAAGTCTTTCGGGTTGACGCCGTCCGGAAACGGGAGTTCCTCCGACCGGCCAACCACGGTCTCGAAGGCGTCACCGAGCCCGACCGGGAGTTCCGTGAGGAAGGGATTGTTGGAGAACACGCCCGTCTCGTACCCGCGGTCGGCCAGGCGCTCCCAGACGGTGTGGCCGGCCGTGAGTCGGTGCCGTCGGTTCGTGATGCCGTGTTCCCGAACGTGGTAACCGGTGAAGAGGCTCGTGTGGCTGGAGATGCTCTCGGTGCCCGGCGCGCGCGCCTGCTCGAAGACGGTGGCCTCGGCGGCCAGGGCCGCCAGGGACGGCGTCGTCTCGTTGACGTGCCCGTGGAGGGACGTGTTCCGCGCCCGCACGCTGTCGAGGACGATCAACAGGACGTTCGGCTCAGTCATCGGCGCGGATCCAGCCCGGCGACGTCATCGATCATCCGATCCGGTCGCGTCGGAGTCGCCCGGCCCTTCCGGGTCGGCTGGCGACTCCCGGTTCGGGGTCGGGTCGCCGTCGCGACGCGAACTCGATCCCGGGGGAACCCACACCTGGCTCTCCCAGTCCTTCGGGTACTCGGCCTCGCGCGGGGTCAGGACGCCGACGTTCTTCAGCGCCAACTTCAGCGCGGGCAAAGCAGTTCGACGCGGGTGCCGTCGGAACAGGTACGCGAGCCACTCCAGGTGGCGGAACGTGGAGAACGACGACCGGGCGTCGTGGTGCGGAATCAACCGCCGCGGGAGTCGTAACACGTGGGCGCCGGCCTTCTCACAGCGCATCGCGAAGTCGGTGTCGCCGCCGTGTGGCCGCGACTCGTCGAAGCCCCCCACGTGGGCCCACATGGAGCGATGGAAGATCATGAAGCGTCCGATGACGTACCGCATCGGCCAGAAGTCCTCCAGACCGACGAGGTGACCCCGGTGCATCGAGTCGATCACCGCCGCCGTCAGCCGCGTCGGAAACGTGATGTCGTCGTCAGCGAGGACGATCCAGTCGCCCGACGCCCGCTCGACCCCCCGATTTCGCGCGACGTTCAGCCCTTCGTCGGTGGCGACGACCGCATCCAGCCACTCGGGGAGCGAGTCGCGGGTGTAGTTCTGGGTGCGGTTCGAGGGGATCACGACCGACGCGTCGGAGAGCGCCCCCCGCACGTCGAGGGCGGCGTGCGGGTCCGACGATCCGAGTCGGGCCGCCTCGAACTCGGCTTCGTCGGCCGTCATGGCTGG
>ENA-ORDC01000277-ORDC01000277.1-marine-metagenome-genome-assembly--contig:-NODE-277-length-55015-cov-16.808566_pt1 | contig 55015 bp, 66 predicted proteins | sample MGYA00237783_ERZ508515 | MGnify/ENA primary metagenome ERZ508515 (study PRJEB26186, sample SAMN06268792) | marine metagenome | isolation source: Eden Landing Ponds, San Francisco, CA, USA | place...
CGGTGGTGTCGAGTACCATTTCAGGCACCCCCTTCGATTTGCTCGAAGCCGACCGGCTGGATGTGGTACGTCTGCGGATTGCCCGAGTTGTTCCGGATGATAACCTCCAACGAGTCGCGGAACTGCTTTGCCGGGACGAACGTCGACGTGAGATCGTCAATGTCCGTCGGCGGAATCGCGGCCGGGCCGTACTGCGTGCTCCCGTCGTCGCGTATCTCGTAGATCGTGCCGCGGACCTTCGAGATCGCGAGCACCGGGAGGAAGAACACGCTGCCGGATTGTTCGGGTGTGAACGTGACGGTCACCTTTTCGCCGTCTTCGAGTTCGGCCGTATACGGCTCGTTGAACGGAACGTCGTCCGGTCCGGGTTCGGGTATCCAGAGCACGCTACCGCACCTCGTCGAACTTGGCTGCGTAGCCGGCGCTGTCGCCGTCGCTCGTCTCGTCGGTCCGCCCCTCGTCGCTGTCCATCTTGGAGCGGACCGCGGCCAGTTCCTCGTCCGTCATGTCCTCGTACTCGATTCTGTCGATGTTAGCCATCTCGTCGCCCTCCGTCGGGTCGTGCCTCGTTCTCGTCCGGATCGTAGCGGTGGGGTGGTCGGTACTCCTCCGTTGGGAGGAGTCGGGCGCCGAAGCGCCGGAGCCACCGCCGATTCCCGAGCGAACGCCGCTTGTTTTTGAGGCTCCGCTCGCTGTTGCGCTCGATGGCGCGCCGTGCTCGGTGCGCCTCGTAGGCGACCGTTCCGGCTGCGCCCGCCGTGATGGCGGCCGATACCTGTACAGTCCAGTCTGCGAGGAGCCCCCACACGGTCATGTGAACGCCTCCGCAGTGTTGCTCGCGCTGTTGGCGAGCCACGCGACCGCCAGTAGTATGTCCGGATTCGGTAGGTTGAGCGGGTTGTCCCCGCCACCGAACGGATTTTCGCTGTCGCCACCATCGGCGCTTTGGTCGTCGCCACCGCCGCCCCACGGGTTCGATCCGCCGGGATCGTCGCCGCCCGCGAGGTCGTCGGTGTCTTCCGTCACGGTGAGGGAGCGGGGCGTACTGCTGTGGGTCCGCTCTTCTTGGATAACCGAAACGGTCGCCTTGGCCGTGTAGTCGCCGGCCGGTAGCTCCGGCTCGAACGTCACCTGAGCGTTCGCTCCGAGCATCTGCCCAACTCGGTTGCGGGGGACGCATCGGCGCTTCGTCTCTTGAAACACCGCCTCGCCGGCCGCATCGCGGACGGTGAGCGTTACGTCGGTCTTGTGGCCGTACTCGCCGCCGACGTTGCACGTCTTCTCCTCCCACGAGAACGCGGCCGTCTCGTTGTTGTTGACGCCGACGTGGATCGGAAACGGGCGCCCCGAAGCCGCCGGTCCCTCGAACTCGACGCGGCGAACGCGCACGTCAGCCACGAGTCAGTCACCCCCGTAGACGCCCCACGCGAGTAGGCCTGCCACGAACACAGCCCCCACCATCGCCGGGGGACTGTCGTCGGCCGGCGTAGTCGGTTCGGACGTGTTGTCCGGCTGGTCGACGTACTCGCCGCTCTCGGAGTCGACAACTCCAGAGGGGATCTCACCGTCGCCGCTCGTCTCGTTTAGCGCGTCGTCGGTGAGGTCTTGCTGGGCGTCGTCGGTCGCCGGGTCGTCGCTGTTGTTGTCGCTGATGATGGTGACGCCGCCCGTGTCCGGGTCGCCATCGCTGTCCACGACGTTGCCGGCCGAGTCTTCGCTGTCGTATTCGAGCCCGCCACCGTCGGCTTGCCCGAGATCGAGGTCGTCGCTGGTCTGGTCCTGTTCGATGTCCTCGGTGTCGTTCGTGTAGTCGTCCGAGCCGCCCGTGGCCGTTTCGTCGGTGGTGTCGGTCGATCCGCCACCGCTGCGGTTCTGGTCCCACGAGGGGCCACTGAGTCCGCCGACCATCAGCGGTTCACCTCGACGTACAACAGCGACGCGAACAGCAGCACGTTGACGAGCGCCGCCGCAACTTGGATGTCCTCGGTCGTCACCGACGTACCGGCCAGTGCGTTCGCGAAGATCGGCGGCCCCGGCTGGGCCGGCGTTCCGGGTTCGGCGTACCCCGGCGTTCCGGCGCCGTCGGTCATGGTCGTGAGACGGTCCGACGGCTCGGTGCCGGTGGGAGCGCCCGCGGCCGAGTCCGCGGTAAGTCCGCCGGTCATGGCTTACCGCCTCGCGGCGTCCATCCGGACCACCGCGCCCAGCCCCTCGATGGAGCCGGTCGCTGCCGAGTAGGGGATCGACAGCAGCGCGTTGGCCGCCGGTTCGGGCTCGCCGTCGCCGTCCACGTCCTGCATGAACGCGGCCGTGTACGGGGCGTCGACGTACAGCGACAGCGTCCAGTCGGTCGGGACGTACCGCTGCCAGTACGAGCGCCCGAGCGAGAGCGTCACCGGCTCCTTGGCGTTGTCGCGCAGGTGCAGCTTGTTGATGAGCCGCGAGTCGACGGTCTCGCTCGTCCCGTTCGGTGCCTCCTTCACGAGTTCGAGCTGGGCTTGGTCGCCCGCGGCGTAGTAGACGCCCAGCGTGGTGTCCGTGCCGCTCGATGTGTAGTCGAAGGTGTCGGCGTCGTAGTCCACCGCGTCGGGCTGCACGACGGATCCGCCCTCGTACAGCAGCAGCGAGGTGTCCGTGGCGCCCGAGTCGACGAGGTCGTGCGAGAGGTTGAACGTCTCCGTGTTGTCCGCGGTCCCGTCGGTCGTGAACTCCTGGTACGCCATGACGGCGTAGTCCACGGGGTTGGTCTCGCGGAGCATGTGGGCGCGCTGCACCTGCACGGAGGCGATCTCCGAGCGATCGCCGGGCGTGCCGGCCGTGAAGTCGAAACTCGCCTTCGTGAACTCGTCGCGGTTGATGCTGGCCGACTCCAGCCGCGAGCGAACGGCGGATTCGTCCGCCATCGCTCAGTTCCCCCCGCTGGTGACGTTCACGGCCTTGTCGTCGAAGTAGAACTCCGAGTTGGCCCAGTCGACCTGCTCCGAGGAGTTGATCGCGATCTCGGCCGTCTCGATGTCCTCGACGACGAGCCGCCGGCCCTTCAGCTCGACTCGGGTCCGGTCGCGGTACTCCTCGTTCTGCTGCTCCTTGATCGAGAGCCGACGGAAGGTCCCGATGTTCGAGAGCTTGTAGGAGACGACCTGCGGCTGGTCGAGATGGGGCGCGTCCCAGCGCACGTACACCTCGGTGTCCAGCGGGAGCGGGTCGCCGTTGGAGTCGCGGAGCTTCATCTGCACGGGGAAGCCCGCCCCGCCCATGTTCGAGATGGCGAGTACCATCCCGTCGATGGGCGAGAACCCGAGGATGGGCGTGGTCTGTCCGGTGACGTTGGTCTGCTCCTCGGACTCCACCTGCCGGGTGCCGAGGTTCGAGAGCGTCTCGGACATCAGTTACCGACCCCCTGAACCGTGGACTTGAGGTCGAACCGCTCGGCGGCCTTGTCGGCGGTGTAGAGCCCACCGCCGATGGTGATCTCGTGCTTGTACATGGGGGAGAACTGCCCCGCGGCGGCGACCGCGATCCCGTACGTCTCCGGCTGATCGACCGCGTCGGGGACGAACCCGGAGGTGAGGTTACGGAGGACCGTGGGCGCGAAGAAGGCCGCGAGGATCACGGCGACTTCCTCCCACATGTCGAACGATGCGAGTGCGTCGAACGCTTCTGCCATGTCTGCCATGCTGCGACCGAGCCGAACAGACCCCGCGTAAAAGCCGGCTTGCGCAGGATTTGCGTCGGGATGGGCCGGCGTGCGTCGTTGGTGATCAGCGCCGGCCGTGGCCGGCCTCGCGCTCGTACACCTCCATGAGCCGACGCACGGTCTCGGCGTTCGAGAGCTCGCCGCGGCGATGTTCGCTCAGATCCTCGCGGATATCCGCGAACTGTTCGGCGTCCTCTCCTCGAAGGGTGGTACGTTCTCGGGTCACAGTTGCGGATCGTGGATCGGGTTGCCTTCCGGGCCGTAGTGCGTCGAGTCCATCGACAGGTTCCGGGTGTCCCAGCGGTCCATCTCGCCCGCGGTGTTCGCGAAGACCCACTCCGAGCCGATCGTGTTGCCGGTGTCGTCCTCAAACTGGCGGAGGGGGACCGGACCGGCGTCCGGTGCGTGCAGCTCCTCGGGGAGTCCCGGGACACGCGATACGGTCGGGTTGTGCACGTCGATAGGATACTCGGCCTCGATCTGGTTGCGGTCCTGCTTCGCTCTGAACGCGCCGAGTAGCGTCTCGTCACACTGCGAGACGACCGTCTTTTCCAGCTTCGCGAGCCGCTGCGTGATCCACAGCGACGACGCACCTTCCCCGCGGCCGGTGGTCGCCAGCCCCTCGATCGCGTCGGGCACCTTCCCGGTCTGCGGGGCCACGAAATGCGCCTCGTCGATGACGGTGAGGGAGTTGCCGAGTCGACGGGCAGCGGTGACGATCCGGGCGCACACCTCGCGCCACTCATCCGGCGGGAGGTTGTGACGGGCGAAGACGACGGCGCCGTTCTCCGCGAGGAACGACTCCCACATGTCGGCACTCCATGCGGCCTCCCGTGGCCCGACAATGAAGTGTACGGCGTAGCCGGCCTTCACCAGCCCGCGGTACTCGTCTTTGAAGTCGAGGACCGCGACGTGCTCGAATTCGGGGATGTTGCGCTCGATCAGCGACTGCCCGACGAACGACTTCCCGTGCCCGCTCATCGCGCCCACCAACCGGCGCGTCACTCGTCGCCCTCCCCCGGCTCGCACACCGGACACTCGCCCGACTCGGTGAGGTAGTGGATCCTGTGGTCGGGGCAGTACTCCGCCATCGGTCAGGTCTCCTCCAGTTCGTCGGCTGCGTTGTGCATGACCGTACAGGCGGCGCGGAAGTTGCCGGCGAACAGCCGTTCGGCGGCTTCACCGCCGTCGAATTCGACGACGCGCTCCTCGAACGTCGCGAGGTCCACGCCCCACTTGTTCCGAACATGGTGCTCCGCGAGCGCCCGATCCGAGCCCTCCGCGCCGCTGTTCCGGTACGTCTCCGCCCAGCGGCCGATCTGCGATTTCCACTCGTCGCCGTCCATCCCGAGGTACCCCTCGACGCCGTCAGTGGTGTCGAGCAGTTCCGGAGCGACGTTTTCGAGCCAGAGGTCGTCGAACGAGCCGCCGGCCATCGCGTCGATCATCGCTTCGAGCGACTCGCGGCGCATCTCGATGGCTGGCACCTCGCCGATCACGTCTTGGTCGGTGGCGTCCTCCAGGCGCTTGGCGGCGGTCAGTACCTCGTGCTCGGCACCGGCGATGATGCCGGTCAGGTGGTCGATCGCGCCCATCTCCTTGAGCTTCGCCATCATCTTGCGGACGGCGCGGTTTCGGATCCCCCTCATGCGGCCGCCTCACCACCGGTGCCGCCCATCGCCTTGTCGATCAGCCGGTCGATCTGCTGGTCGAGCACGTCGGTCTCGCGGGTGAGGCCGTCGCCCATCGACAGGACCGTGGCGAGCAAGAGCGCCTCGTGCGGGTCGAGGTCGCTCCCGACGCCCATGTAGTCCATCGTCTCGTTGAAGTGGTTCGCGAGGTCGTACTGCTCGAAGTGGTCGCGCTCCAGCTCGTTCTCGCCGCCATGCTTGCGGATCTGCGCGTTCGTCACTGACTTGACCACCGAGACGTACATCTCACCGGCCTTCGCGACCGACGCATCCGGGTCGGCCCCGTCCGCCATGCTGTCGCCCTCGGCCGGGTCAGCGGCTTCGTCGTCGGTGTCCTCGTCGTCACCCTCTGCGCCGGCCTCGGCCTCGACGTCGTCGGGGTCGATGTCGCCGGGGATGACCGCCTGCTCGTCGCTCTCGATGTCCGGCTGTCCCTCGTCGGGGTCGCTACTGTCCTCGGTAGCGGCCCCTTCAGGGGACGCTTCGGCCCCCTCGATCGCCCCCTCTTCGGTGCTCTCCGGCGGGCTGCCGTCCCCGCCTTTCGCCTGCTCGTCGGGGTCGCTCATGCGGTCAGGCCACCCCCGGAGCCGCTAGCGCCCTCTTCGGAAGGCGCTTCACCGCCCCCCAGTTCTCCGGCTTCCGCGCCGCTTGAGGTGGCTCGATCGCCTGTTCCGGCTCCGTCGCCGTCGGCGCTGAACAGGAGCACCAAGAGCACCGCCCCGAGGGCCAGCCCGAGCAGGAGAGCGGGGGACACCCCGCCGAGAGATCCAGCGAGCAGGCCCCCCGCGGCGGCCGCTTCCGCCCCCGAAGCGCCCCCTCCGGAGGCGCTCTCCTCGGCGTTGCCGTCGGTCGATTCGCCTTCGCTGTTCGCCTGCTGTTGCTGGTACTCGTCGTCGGTCGCCATGCTCTCCTCGGTAGCACCCCCTTCAGGGGCCGCTTCGGTCGCCTCGGATTCTGCGCTCTCGCGCCCCTCTCCGCCCTGTTCTTCGCCCTTCGCCCTGCTCTCCTCAGCAGGTGGTTCGGTAGCGGCGCCCGCGGGGGCGCTTTCGCCCCCTTCGTCGCCCCCCTCGTCGCTCGGCTCTTGGGCTTCGAGGGCGGCGCGCAACGCCTCCTTGTCGGCGTGGGCGTCGTCGCTCATCGCGTTGATGTGCGAACGGACGCTGTTCGCGGTCCTGTGCTTCTTCTCGCCGAAATCGCACCCCTCTGCGGGGCAGGTGTGGCCTGTCATGTCTCGATAAGCTCAATGTGGCCCTCGTGGTCGTGGGCGCCATCGGCGACCGCCTGGAGGTCGTCGGTCAGCTCCTCCAGCCGGTCGAACTGCATGGCGTCCTGTCCGTGCTCGTCGCGGATCGCGTTGATCGAGGCGGCCGCCTGCTCGGCGTGGGCCTTCGCCTCCTCGATGTCCCCAAGTTCCCGCTCGAAGCGGGCGATCGCCGCCTTGTAGCCGCCCCAGGTCCGCGCGAGCGCCCCGGCCGCGTCCCCGGTGATATCGCCGGGGTCGTCGGGCTCGTCGAGGATCTCGCTCACCTCGTCCTCGGAGTAGCCGCAGGCGTTCCGGAGGTACTCGCAGGCGTCGGGGTCGCCGTGCTCGCAGTGATCGTGGGCGTGGTTACAGCCCTCCTCTTGCTCGCGCGCGGCGGCGTTCGCCTGCCGTTCGGCGGCGCGTTCGTCCGGCTCGCGTGGGGCGCCGCCGCCCTCGCGTCCGGACTCGCGCATCACCTGTCGGTGTTCGTCGACGGTCAGGGACGGGTCGAAGTGCGCCGTCCAATCGCTCACGCCGTGCTTCTGCGCGAGTGCCTTAATCGAGCGGGCGTACGGGACGTTCACGCCGTCCTTCGAGAAGTCGATCCGGTCGCGTTCGGCGTCGGTGAGCGGCACCTGGCCGGCCGTGTCGTCGCGCAGCGCCAGCCCCTCGTCCGATTCGGCGCGGGCCTGCTCGATCAGGTGGTCGGGCGCGTCGCTCACGAAGTGGACCGTCCGCATCCGGGCGTCGTCGTCGACGGAACAGATGTACTCCTCGAAGCGATCGCGGAAGCGGTCGGCGGTCGCCTTCTCGGCGAACTCGATCCCGATGCTCACGCTTCACCCGGGCAGCGGTAGCGGCACACCTCGCGCCCCTCGGCGTCGGTGGTCCGCACCAGCTCGTGTTCGGCGTTCGGTCGGCCACAGTCGGGACAGGTGACGCCGACGCGCAGGGGATCCCGCTCGTCTGGTTCAGGCATCGTCGAGTGACTCGCCCGTGTACGCTTCGAGCGCCGCGATGGCCGAGTCGGGTGCCTCGTCGCGCTCCTCGAGATCCCCCGGCTCGCCCGCGCCGCGGTACACCAGCCGGTCCGCGGTTTCCTCGAAGGTGTGTGGGTACGTCTCGCCGGTCGCGTCCTCGACGGGGATGATGTGGTAGGTGTGCTGTCCATCCGATTCCTTTCGGTGTAGGGTAGAAACGCCCATGCGGCTCATGAAGGTCGTTCCTGGGCGTTAACAGCGTCTTGCGACAGTAGGAGACCGCCCCGGAACGGACGGTACGCGAGCGTACCGGACGACCGGGAGGTTATCATCCCGGAGTCGGTACGTGCGACCGCGATGAGCGAGACCCAATCGGTTAGTGACGAAGGAGCCGGGCGGACGGCGCATACCGACCGCACGGCCGAGGCGGCGACGGAGACCGGGATGACCTGGTACGAGCAGGACGTGAGTGCGCAGGACTACAACGGGAGCGTTCGCACCGTGTGGCCCCAGCCGTGGGCGCGGGCTTCGGGCGTCGGGCACAAGACCGAGGTGACGGCGGTGGTGCACGTGCCGACCGGGGCGATGGTCTCCCTGCCGCCGGGGCTGTCACTGGACGAGTTCCTCTCGACGGTCCGGCAGTAGGACAGCCCCCGAAAAGTTCTCCCCCACGTATGCAGTACGCATACGCATGAGTACCAGCATCCGAGTGACCGACGAGACGAAGCGGAAGCTGTCGAAGCTGAAGCGGGACGACGAGACGTGGGACGAGTTCCTCGATCGGCTCGCGAACAACGAGGAGCCGATCAACGTCGGTGCGTGGTCCGACGAGGACGCGGAGCGTGCGCGTGACGCGGTCGACCGCTCGCGGGAGAGTTTCGAGCGGTGACGTTCCTCGACTCCTCGGTCATCATCGACATGCTCGCCGGCGTCGACGAGACGGTCGCGTTCGTCGAGGACCAAGGCGGGCCGTATCTCACATCCACGGTCTGTGTGTACGAGGTATTGGAGGGAAAGCTGGGTGCGGGACCGACGGATGTGGCGGCTGCCCGCGAGGACTTCGGTGGTGTCACCGCACTCGACCTGACGGAGGCGCTCTCACTCGAAGCGGCCCGGCTTCAGGATCAGCTTCTCGACGACGGACAGCGCATGGCCGCCCGAGATCTTCTCATCGCCGCGACGGCACGCTCGACCGGTGACCACCTCGTCGTCGCGGATACCGACTTCCAGACGGACGTGCTGGAGTCGTACCTCGCCGTGACGAACCTGCGCGAGTAACGAGCAGCGTTTCACGGAGTACAACACCGGAAAATGCGTTAGATAGATCCTGCGAATTGGTTACGTAGTTCAGACTATCCCGGCGAACCAGAGAGCTGTATAGGTTACCGTCAGAACGGACAGGACGATGCTGACGATGCCGAGAAGACGCGCCTGTCGTTCACTCATACCAGTACTAAGTTACAGTGCGTAATCATACTATTGTCGTCGCAACCACTCTGTTGGATACAAACTCTGTATCTAACACGAGTTCTTCGCTGATCGCAGTTTTACAGAGATACAAGCCTGTCAAATCCAGCCCGCCAGCACCCCGGCTGGGGACAGTTTCTAGGTCTTCCATGTCAAACGGCTTTCCAGCGAGACATGAGTTGGAAACGCGAGCCCCTCACCGAGGACGAGTTGGACGATCTCCTGGCGGCCGCCGACGAGTTCGATCTCACCCATCAGGTGACGATCTACACGCTGGCCCACACCGGGATGCGCGCCGACGAGCTGGCGCACATGACCGACGACTGGATGGACTGGCAGAAGGATCGCCTCCGCGTGCCGGCCGTCGAGGGCGACTGGACGCCCAAGACCGAGCACGCGGCGCGTACTATTCCAGTGAAGCACCCCGGGACGCTCCGGCGGCTTCGGGACTACTTCGGGTACCATGCCGAGTACGGGGCGACGCGCCAGACCGTGACGAATCGAGTAAAGCGGGTAGCCGCCGAGACGGACCTCCGGAAGAAGATCACGCCGCACGTGCTCCGGCACACCTACGGGACGTTGATCGCGGCGCGTGGGGCGACACCGCAGTATATCCGGCAGACGATGGGACACGCGGATCTGTCGAGCGCGAACGACTACTTGCAGTATGCCGGGACACAGCTAGATGCGGAAGCTGAGGAACTGTGGTAGTGTAATAATTTATTTGTATAGAGAATAGCTAAATTTGTATGCCAAGTGTTGAGGAGGTATTCGATGCAGGAGACTACCCTGAGTACACATACGTTCGCCGCGAACGCCGTCGACTTGACGAACGACTTGAACGGGTCCTGGGAAGCTCAACTCCAGGTGCCTCAATAATTGGTCCATCGAAATCAGGTAAAACTGCACTTGTCAAGAACACTGCCCGCGAAAAAGACTTTACCATCATTCAGATACGAGGCCCTCAGATCGGCTCAGTGGACGAACTGTGGAGTTTGGTTCTCGACGAGTTGGGGGCACCAGAAACAACAGAAGAACACCGTGGGGACACGACTGAAGACGGTCGGACTACCACAGCAGGTGCCAAGCCGGGTGGAACTGGGATAGATCATGCGGAGTCTGAGCGGGATACTTCAACAACAGGTCAAACACGTAGCTTCGGTCGAAGGGGTCTGAGAGGAGTAAAAACTAGATCTGAAGTGGCAGACTTCGTACTTTTAATAGACGATTTCCATTATATTGATAGTAGGGAGTTGAAAAAGAATATTGTACAATCTATTAAGGGTGCAATTGAAGATAAAATACCTGTTTGCGTAGCCTTTGTTACACATCGAGGAGAGACGCTTCAAGAGTTAGTCCCAGACATCGACGATCGTGTTATGTCGATTCCATGTGATTTGTGGGCCACTGAAGAACTTGTACAGATTGCCGAGAAGGGGCAGGATCCACTCAATATTCGATTCACTGACGAAATGAAAGAGAAGTTGGCTGATAATGCTATTCGGTCGCCTATGATAATGCAGCGGCTATGTAGTGCTGCATGTGCGGTCGCCGGAATATCTGGGACTCACGACCCGGAGTCAGAAGCAAAAGAGATTGATCTGTCTGATGAGGAATTTGACAGAGCGATTGAGCGCGCCGCAGATTGGATGGGTAAGCGTTCGGTCGTCCGTGAGATGGCGGGAGGGGTGAACGATTCAGGAAGAGTTGAGTATGATTATGGCGGGCAACAAGATGGTGACACGTACATTCTCGGACTAAGGGCGATTGCTCAAGGGGACACCGACCGGAATTTCCATTTCTCAGATCTAAAACAGCGTATGCAAGATGATTGTGTGGATGATTCGCCAAATGGGCCTCAGATAGAAAATTTCTGTAGTCAGATGGAACGGATCGCAAAAGAGGAAAGACCAAATGAGGACTTGGTTGAATGGGATAATGAAAAGAACGTGCTCACAATATCTGACCCTGAGCTTCTCTTCTTAATTAGATATCTGATGAGAGACGATGATTTCCAGATGCGATTGGCTGCTATCTAGCAATTACCCACTACACCCTGTCTCATCCCTACTGGCTTCTATCTACTTCTACGCCCGATACTGAGAACAAGCAACTGAAGATTCAAACCTAAGGGGTGTTCTCTCACACATCCACGTCGTAACCCGATCTGAGCGTGAACTACCGCGGACCGCGGTTACGGTCAAGATCACCCATATCGGGACCGGGACCGTTGTTGTCCTTCTGGTCAGCCTTCTTTGCGATACTGTCTCCAAGAATCGCGCCGAGCACAAAGCCGCCAATCGTTCCTCCGGGGCCATATGCAGAACCAAGAGCAGCGCCGGCGATAGCGCCACCAATCGCTCCGCCGCCTGGCGAGTCGTCTTTGCCGCTGCCGGAGTCGGCGGGGTCGAGACCACCCGAGCCCCCTCTAGGACCTCGCGGGCTACCCCCATCCGCCCGGGTCTCAAGCATAGTCCCAGTTTTCTGCTCTATCCGGTTAAGTTTGCGCACCAGATACGCGATCATCGCAGCAAGGAGGATCACGATCATCAGATTCGAAGTGAAGAAAGACCCTGAGGGAACGAAGTTAGGCTGAACAGGCAGAATAGAAATTACAGCCTCGATCACGGTCTGTATCTGTTGGCTATAGTAAATTGTCACTAGGAAGAAGATCAGCCCGAGTGGCCCCCGTTGCCAGTCTGGACGGTCCCATATCGCGCGATAGAGAGCACCGGTGGCCTGCTTCGCCCCCGAACCAGCTTCGACCCAGTCCGAGGGCTCTGGTTCCTCGGTCGAAGGCTCGCCCTCGTCGCTCATCGTGACACCATTTGACCAACAGCTAACACGCCCCGTGTTTGAATCTCTAGGATCGTCGTTGAATTTGTCCGAAGAGACAACTGATTGCACCGTTTTTGATAAGGAGTGTGGCCCAGTATTAGTACACGAAGTTGTCTGATTGTTCGACCTGGAGTGATTTCCGTGTATTTGGTAACCTATCCTCTCATTCATCGACGACCACGGAGTAGATTTCTCCAGCCCTCCCCGCCTCAAGTGGGGGTGCCGGGCGATCGATTGGTGGCTGGCAGGTCCTAATTGTTGTTTCGGAGAATTCGGTCCACGGCGTCGTCCATCCGCTCTGCCTGCCCTTCGTGATCGAGGTCAGCAGGATAGGAGAAGGTGAGACGTCCACTCTTGTTGAGCTTCGTCAACTCTCCTTCCGAGTCGCGACCATCGACCTTCCTGAGTGTCGACGTACGGGCGAGGGCGTCGATCAGCGTCGAAGTCCGAATATTGTTGTCTCGTCCCGCGGTACTGATCTCTACCCGTTCTGCGGGGTCGCCCGCTTCCTGAACTTCTTCGAGAAGGCTTGCATCGAAGCTCTTGTCGGTGTCGCGCTCCCCGATCTCACCGAGCTTCACCTTCCTGATAGCGGAGGTTGAATCGTAGAAGTTCTGCATCCACTGGTCCGAGAAGGTCTCTTGTCGGGTAGTCTCCAAGCCGGTGATGTCGAACCCATCTAAGAGGAACTCGATCACATCTCGACCACTCACGCCGCGAGTGGTCTGGAAAGCGTAGTACTGATCTTCTCGTAAAAGAAATCGCATGGAACGGGCGATGAAGGTCTCGTCGACACCTAAGTCAACTTCCTCAGTCTCTTCATCTTCGATGAACTGCTGGCGTTCTTCCGAGACTTCCTGAGTGTAGAAGAGATATAGGTAGTCATCTCCTTCAACGACTTCTTCAACGTATTTTCGATTCCCGCGGTTACCCTGAATGCCAGAGTCACGGGCCACTTGTGCCAGAGTACTGATACCGGGCAGAGTCGATTCTGTCGAAACTTCTCCGAGCCGAACTTTATTTTGAGGCATACATTCTGTTTTAGTAGACATTACATAAATGCTTTATGTGGGTGTGTACGGAGATATTCCTAGGAACTTGCTAACCGAAACAATATCGACTGAACTGTGAGAGCTATCCAAACCCCGCGTACCACCCGGGTCGAATCCGACCACCGGGCCGCATCCCAGGAACGGGCCGCCGCAGGTCGGCGTCCAGCTCCCCGGCGAGATATAGCAGGCCCCATGTCGAGATTGCCCAGCGTTCTTCGAGCTGGCCACGCTGCTCACGCTCGACGAATTCTGCTTCGGCGAGCACGCGGCACCGGTGGAGTACGTGAAAGCGAGTTCGGTCGACGTCGAGCGAGATCGCGAACGCCGTGCCATCACCTTCGGACGCGAGCCGTTCGAGGATCCGTTCGTCGACACTCTCCATCCACCTCGACATCTTTCTGACCGTCATTTCTCAGGCCCCGTTCGTACCTGCCTCAGCCTCGTCTGGTGCCTCCGGTACGTTCTCGCTCGCGCTGAACTCCCCCGAGAGATAGTTGATACCCTGCTGGGTGAGAACATAGACACCGTTTCCAAGGTTTTCTAAGAATCCAGCATCGGCCAACTTCCTGCAACGGTTCCCGATGTGCTGTGCACCGTAAGGGATCCGATCGTCGTCGGCGATGTTAGACGGCAAAGACGGTCCTTCCTCGTCAATGAATTCCATAATTCGGTCATCGAGCAGGACCATCCAACGCGCCGACTGTCTCATACTATCGGAGTATAGCGCCTCTGTGTTATGTATCAGGAATAGTATATCAGAATAAGCTAAGGCATAACTAATATATGCTCCGCATTACTGTGGTATATTCGCGGAGCCCGAGACGCGACTACGCAGGGCTAGTGAGATTCAGACGGAAACCACGGCGCGGTGTCCTAGCACCGCGCTGTGGCCGGGTTCCGTGGGTAACCACGGATGACCGAAGCTGTAAGCGCGGGCCTGGAGGCCCGCACCGACGAAGAAGGACCGCCATTTCAAAACAACAGCGGATGCTACGTCTGCGGCGCACCTGCCGCTGGCGTCCGCGTCGCGGGGAACAAGCGCGTTCCTGTCTGTGAAGACCACGCGGCGACTGATCCACGTGAGGGCGACACCGTCGTCTACGAGGCTGGCATCAGGTGCCGCGGCACGGTGATCGGCCGGACGGGCGAGACGGTCCGCGTCGTTGGTGTCGCCGAAGAGACGATCACGGTCGGGCAGGTGCTCGCGATCGTCGACCGTGACGGAGGGCCGGTCGATGACTGACGTGCTCGCGAACCTCACGGCCTTTCAGCGGGACGTGCTGTGGGTGCTGTCGAACGAGGGCGCGCTCAAGGGCGTCGCCATCCGGCGCGTGCTCGTCGACTACTACGGCGACGACGTGACCCACAGCCAAGTGTACCCGAACCTCGACGCGCTCGTTGACCTCGGGCTCGTAGAGAAGGCCGCCCGCGACCGGCGGACGAACGAGTACAGCCTGACCGAGGAGGGCCGGCGCGCTCTCCAGCGCCGACAGGCGTGGATCGGAGGCGACGTGTGAGTTCGCACTCGCGGCTCTCGACCGATGACGCGAGCAGTGACGAACCACGCCGGGAGCTGCTCGGCTTCCTCGCCGACCGGATCACATCCGGCGAGTTCGCGTACATCCGCGCCAAAGTCGTCGCTCGCGAGACCGGGCTCACGGGCGGGCAGGCCGGCGAGTGGCTCTCGCGTCTCGCTGGCAGCTACGAGAACGGCCCCGACCACGGCGAGCCGACGCCGTGCTTCGAGTTCTCGGTGTACCGCAAGTCGAGCAACGGCACGCTGTGGCACGTCGAGCGCCCGAAGCAGTACGCCGCTGAAGGGCGGATCGCGGAGGGTGACGCGTGACGCTCGACTGGCCCGCCGGCTTCGAGCGCACCCCGCCGTACGAGCGCGAGCGGTACCGCTCGTTCGAGGCGACGCTCGGGCAGACGACCGACGAACTGGCGGCCGAGATGGACCGCCTCGACCCCGACGACTGGCGGCCCTCCATCGCGAACCAACACACGAAGAGTAACGGCCTGCCGCTGCACAACGCGAACCCGGACGATCCGGGGTTCGTGCTTCGGTGGACGAAGGACGGCGACCAGTTCGCCGTCGCCTGCGACGCGAGCCCGCGACTCCGCGACAACGTCCGCTGGATCTACAAGTGGATCCACGAGACGCGGATGCGCAACCAGCGACCCGTCCAGACCGGCGCCGCGAACTTCGCGGCCGCGCAGCTCCCCAGCGGCGACGAGGACGGCGTCGTAGTCGCGACCGCCGGCGCTCACGATGTGCTCGGCGTCGACCGTGACGCCAGCGACGAGGAGATCCGGGCGGCGTTTCGCGAGCGCGTGAAGGACGTGCATCCGGACCACGGCGGCGACGCCGAAGCGTACGGGCGCGTCGTGAAGGCGCGAGACCGGCTGCTGGGGGGCGACGAGTGAGTCGCGATCGTCCCGACCCATCCGAGATGTCCGTCCGTGAAGCCGTCCGGCGATACCTCCGGCGTCGTCGCGCGGACGCGACGGACTCCTCGGTGAAGAACTGGAAGTACCGCCTCAAGCTGTTCGTGGAGTGGTGTGAGGGCGTCGGTATCGATCCGGTCGGCGATCTCCAGCGGTACGACCTGGACGAGTACTTCGACGTGCGGAGCGCGACCGTCCAGCCAGCAACGCTGGAGGGTGAGATGTGGACGCTCAAGACGTTCGTCCGCTACCTCGACCAGCAGCTCGGCGCCGTCGAGAACGGACTCGCCGAGGCGGTTCGGATCCCTGATCTCGACCCGGAGGACCGCACGGACGACACGACGCTGCATACCGACGACGCGCTCGTGCTTCTCGACTTCTATCGGAACGACGAGTCGACGCGAGCGACTCGCGGCCACGCCTTCCTCGAACTGGCGTGGTTCACGGGTGCCCGGCAGGGGAGCCTTCGTGGCCTCGACCTCCGCGACGTGAACCACGAGGAGGGGTACGTCGAGTTCCACCACCGGCCGGAGACGGACACGCCGCTGAAGAACAAGACGAACGGCGAGCGCCCGGTCGCGCTCCCGGAAGAGTCGATGGACGTGCTCGCCGAGTTCGTCGAGACAGACCGGTACGACGTGGAGGACGAGCACGGCCGGAAGCCGCTCCTTGCGAGTCTGAAAGGTCGGCCGACGAACAACACGATCCGGAACATATCGTACATGGTGACCCAGCCGTGCGTCTACTCGCCGTGCCCCCATGACCGGGAGCGCGAGACGTGCAAGTGGACAGAGCAGATCCACGCGAGTAAGTGCCCGTCGTCGCGGTCGCCGCACAAGATCCGGACGGGCTCGATCACCTGGCAGCTCAACCGCGGGTTCCCGCCCGAGGTGGTCGCCGAGCGCGTGAACGCGACGGTCGAGGTGATCGAGGACCACTACGACTGGGCGACACAGGAGGAGCGCTGGAAGCGGAGCCGCGAGCGGATGCGGGGTCGCAGAGAGTACATCGACCGACTGAACCTGGAGGCCGATATCGATGAGTGACAACTTCGAAACACAGCCGAAATCGCAAGCAGGCGACGTAACGAGAAGTGATTATATCAAGTTCGCGCCGGCCCACTTCCCGCATACTCGTTCATCGCCGACTAGTGACGGCTGAAAGGTGACGACAAGTCGTGCGTTGTTACTCGCGCGGTTCAATCATCATCGTCGTCATCATCGTCATCGTCTTCCTCACGTTCGCGGCCCTCCTCGTTCTCGTCGTCCGAATCCCGATCGTCTTCGACGTCGCTACCGGGCGGTCCGGCGTCCTCGGGTGGTCCGGCGTTCTCGGGCGGTCCGGCGTCCTCGGGTGCGTTTGAATTCTCAGGTGGCCCCGCGTCGTCTGGCGGTCCTGCGTCTTCAGGCGGCCCGGCATCATCAGGTGGCCCGGCGTCATCGGCGGAATCCGACTCTTCGCTCGCCGTCCCGTCGTCGCTGTCCCCGCCGTCGGTCGTCTCGTCGGAGCTGCACGATCCGGTTCTGATGCGGATCGGTTCATCGAGCGCAAGTGCCACACGTTCGACGCCTGTCTCGGTCGCAGAGAGGAGTTCCCAGTCGGTCACGCTACCCTCGTAATGGATGTCGAACAGGTCGGCGGCCTCGTTGAACGCGGGATCGATCGTCACGTCGGTCTCAGTGCTGAGGGAGCGAAAGACGCCCCCGTCCGTGCGGCCGGCCCCCCAGGTCCAGTTAATGCGCTGCGGTTCGCTGTCGAGTTCCCACTGGTCGTAGTTCGACGGACCGCTGTACAGGTCGTCCGTAACGACCCACCCGCCATCGGCCGGAAGTCCGCCGATCGTGAACGTCGCCGAGCCGCCGTCGAGACTGCCCGGGCCGCCGTGAACGACGACCAGACTCACGCCCCCCGGGCCGTCGTACAAGAAGAGAATACTGGTGTCCGCGCGCTGGAGGTCGCGCGTTCCAGCCGAGCTGTACCGGTTGTCGTCGCCGACGACCGCACCATTCTCCTCGGAAACGTACCGCGACGGCAGCTGGTACTCGTAGAACTGTTCGGCCGTGAGGGTCCCCTGAACTGGACGGACCGGAACGCACGTCGAGCCTTGCTCGACGACGTATGACGCCTCCGCTGCCGACTGCGCGGCCGTCGCCGGCTCTCCGAGTGCAGCCACGCCGGCGAGCACCGCTGTCGCTCGCAGGACGTCCCGTCTGTGCCACCTTCCCGACCCGCCGCCGTCGCCATCATCGTACATCTCCCGTCCGGACAGGGGGGCGCGGTACTTCGTTATCTGGTGCCTGCGATGCTTCGCGTCGACTGCGGGGGCGAACGCGCCGTTGCCCCGGGCGACCGGCCGATCGAACCGGCGAGCCGGCCGACTGGACCGCAGTATGCGATGGGTATCGATCGATACTAGTCGTCACTTCCTCCTGAAGAGAATCGAGAGAAGAGGGAGAAACCGGCTTACAGCTCGACGGCTTCCTTGTTTCCGAGCGACTCGGGGACGGAGAACCGGATCTCGGTGGTCGCGCCGGCCATCGTGTTGATCTTGATCGTCACCTCGTCGCCCTCATTGAGGTTTTCCCCGGCGAACTGGTCGACGTCGAAGATGTACTGCAGCCGGTCGTCGTTATCGTTGAGGACGGGTGCGCTGCCGTCGCCGTCCTTGATCACGTCGTAGGTGAACGTCTCACCGGAGGCGTTCGCCGTGTCGTCGAAGTCGGCGTCGGCGATCAACTGGTAGGTTCCACTCGGACCGATCCAGGTGACCGTCGTGTTCTGCAGGTCGATCTCGCCGGCACCGGCGCCCTGCGTTACGGTGACGTTGACGTAATTGACGGCGTCGCCGGCGCTGTTCACGTTACCGACGGTGGCGACTTCCTGCACGCGATCGCTGACCTGTTTACTCGATTGCTGTCCGGTCTCCTGCGACTTGCTCTGGAGGAAGCCGGCGGTGTTGATGAGGACGCCGGCGGCGATCGCCGCCACCAGCACCATCGCGATGAACACGATGAGCGTCCCGATACCGACCTGCCCGCGCGCTTCCTCGTCCGTGATGAACTCAAACATGTGTGGTTGTCCACTCCCAATCTTGGAGTACTCACTCGTTCTGGGATCGCCGTATAATGTGTGTCGCTGCAGCTATCAGTACTGATTTCACGACGATCGCAAACCGACGGATACTCGGTCCCGAACGCCGACCGATCGAACGGATTCCGATGTCGGACACCACGCGGCTCGTCGTCGTCTGTGGACTCCCGGGCGCCGGAAAATCGACGGTCGCGTCGGCGGTCGCCGACCGTCTCGACGCCGCGCTCGTTCGCACGGACGTGGTCCGCAAGGAGTTGTTCCCCGACCCGTCGTACACCGCCGAGGAGTCCCGGCGGACGTACGAGGCGGTGTACGACCGCGCGGGCGACCGACTCGCGGGCGGTGATTCGGTCGTCCTCGACGGGACGTTTCGACGGGCGGCCCGCAGACAGGAGGCGCGCGACCTCGCCGAACGCCGGGGCGCCGATCTTCGACTGGTTCGCGTCAGCTGCGACGAGCGGACCGCGAAGGCCCGTATCCGGTCGCGGGCGGACGACCCATCGGACGCGGACGTCGACGTGTACGACCTGCTCCGTGAGGAGTTCGAGCCGGTCGAGGACCCGGTCGTCGTCGACAACTCGGGCGACCTCGACTCGACACTGGCGCGAGTGCGAACCCTGTTCTGACGGTCCGGAAGACTCCACGATACCGAAGGCTTTTGCTCGGCGCATGGCTCGCGTTCAGCGATGAGAACACGCGCGGTCGAGTTGGTCCTCGCGGGGGTCCTCCTGTTCGGATTGACCGTCGCAGGGAGCGCACTGGTCGCCCCGGATCGCTCGACGGCCGCCGTCGACGACGGGTCCGAGCGCGCGACGCTCGTCGGCTCGCAGGGCGGCGGACCCGGGTGGCACGAACACGGCAGCGCCTACCTGCTCAACGGCACCGACGTCGAGTGGCGCGAGGGATCCGCGGACAGCTACTTCGACGTGCAGCGGCTCTCGGACGGCCGCGTGCTCTCGGGGTTCATGGACAGCGGCTACGAGGAGTGCGGTCCCTACGAGTCTCCCTGTGCCCACACGGGCATTCGACTGATCGACCCCGACGCTGACGGCGGGGCGACGGTCGTCGAGGAGTACAGCTTCCCCGTGCGCTCGCAGTCGAACAGCGAGATCCACGACGCCGAGCCGCTCCCGGACGGCGGGTTCGCCATGACCGACATGGACAACGAGCGGATCATGATCGTCGAGGACGGCGAGGTGACGTGGACGTGGAACGCCTCCACCATCTACGACGCCCCCGGAGATCCCACCCGGACCGACTGGCTCCACATCAACGACATCGACCGCATCGGCGAGGACCGCTTCCTGGTCTCCGTGCGCAACGCGAACCAGCTGGTGATCGTCGAGCGAACCGACGACGGCGGCAGCGAGGTCGTCGAGATAATCAACGAGGACGAGCCGGGCTCCCCGGACGACTCCTGTACCGGGAACGGGCAACTGCGCGACACCGACGGCGACGGCGACGTTCGGTGTGGCGACCCGTCGATCCTCGACCACCAGCACAACCCGCAGTGGCTCGGCGACGGCGCGGTGCTCGTGGCCGACTCCGACAACGACCGCGTCGTCGAACTGCACCGCACCGACGACGGCGACTGGGAGATCGCGTGGGTCGTCAGGAGCGTCGACGGCCGTTCGCTCCACTGGCCGCGCGACGCCGACCGACTGGAGAACGGCCACACGCTGATCACGGACACGCTCAACAAGCGGATCGTCGAGATCGACGAGAACGGCACCGCCGTCTGGACGTACCCGACAGAGCGCATCCCGTACGAGGCAGATCGCGTCCCGCGGGAGTTCCAGGGAAGCGAGCGGACCCTCCCGCTGGCGACGAGCGACGGCGTGAACCTCGACGGCGGGTCGAGCGAATCCGGGATCCCCGTCCTCTCCACGCTCGTCGTCGGCGTCCGCGCGGCCGCGCCGTGGGCGCCGGTGTGGTTCGGCGAGACGCAGGTCGGGCTCACCCTCGTCTCGCTGGCGCTCGTGCTCGCGGGCGGCGCCGCCGCCGTGCGAACGCGACTCGGTCGCTGACGGCGGGAGTTCTCCTACGCTTTTAGTGGCGCATACGAACACGAACGCAATGAGCAGCGACCCCGACGACGACCTCGCGTGGGAGACGCTCCACAGCGACACCGACTACTCGTGTCCCGGCTTCGACGTGCGACGCGACGACGTGCGCCTCCCCGACGGCACGGAGACGGACTTCCACTACGTCGACGAGCCGCCGACGGTGGTGATCCTCGCGTTGACCCCCGACGGCGACGTGGTACTCGTGGAGGAGTGGCGGCAGGCCGTCGGGAGGGTGAATCGCGGACTCCCCGCCGGCGGCGTCGAGGACGACGACGCGGACCTCGCCGCGGCCGCACGGCGGGAACTCCGCGAGGAGACGGGATACGAGGCCAAGTCGGTCGAGCGGCTTCAGGCGGTCGAACCCGCGAACGGCTTCGCCAACTCCGTGCACCACTACTACCTCGCGCGGGACTGCACCCCGTCTGCGGACACGGAGTTCGATTTCAACGAGAGCATCCGTCCGACGACGACCGACTACGAGGGGTTCCGCGATGCGGTGTTCGCTGGCGAGGTCCGCGACGGGCGGGCCGTCCTCGGCGTGTCGGCGTACGAGCGTAGGGACGGAAAGCGCGGCGAGGCGTGAACGGGGCGGGGCGCGGGCGGGACGGAGCCTGATCGCCACGACGCGTCCGGCTTGAGCCACTCGATCGGGCGCCGTCACTGGGTCAGGTCTTTCACCGTGGCACCCACACGTCGGGTATGGTCTCGCTCGGCCCGCTCCAGACGCTTTCCGCTCGGTTCAGGTCGCTGGATCCGCGGATACAGGCACTCGTCGTCGCCCCGGCGATCGGCTTCTCCGGTATCGCCGCCGCGGGGGTTATCGTCCTCGTCGTGTTCATCGCGCTCGGCCTCGTCGGCTATCAGCCGTCGCCGCTGGTGCTCATCGGCCTGTCGCTCGTGCTCGTTCAGGGGATCTCCTTCGGCGGCGTCGCCTCGATCTACCTGATCCGGACGGGGCGATCGCCGCTCTCGCTGTTTCGAGTTCCCACCCTCCGCGACGTTGCCGTCGCCGTCGGCGGCTTCTTCGGGTCGCTGGCGATCCTGATCGCGGCGAGCACGCTCGTCCAGCAGGCGGGCGCGCCGACCGCCGAAAACGAGATCGCACAGTTCGGCGCCGAGAACCCCGAGGTGCTGCTCCTGCTCATCCCCGCGGCGTTCATCTTCATCGGCCCGGGCGAGGAGATCCTGTTCCGCGGGGTCGTCCAGAGCCGACTCCGCGAGGCGTTCTCGCCGTGGGTCGCGATCCCGCTCGCGAGCGTCATCTTCGGCGCGGTCCACTACGTCGCGCTCACGGGTGCCGCCCCCGGTCGGATCGTCACGATCGGTATCCTCTCGACGCTGACGCTCGTGTTCGGCGCGACGTACGAGTACACCGAGAACCTCGTCGTCCCGTCGTTCATCCACGGCGCCTACGACGCCGTGCTGTTCGCGGGGCTGTACGTCGTCGTCGTGTACGGCCCCGAGGCCGGCTCTCCCGGCGAGGCGGCGGGACTCGTCATCGGAGACCTGCTGGCGTTGCTACCGGCGATCTGACTCCGAGCAGCTCCCAGTCAGCACCTCGGGCGCCACTCCCCGTTCCGGGGTTCACCGCCGGCCGTCCGAACGTTCTTCCGTGATTCCGGGGCCACTCCGGGGCACCCGTGCACTGGCGTGCCGCGACGCGACGACACGCCCGCCCCGTGGCCGCCGGTTCCGCCGCGGTCTTCGGCGACTGCGGCGAACCGGCCCGATCGCGTGTCGTCCGTTCGCCACAACCCGAACGCGGTGAGCGCCGCCAGCGCCGCAGCGTCACCAACGTCGTAACGTCGCCAGCACCGCAGCGCCGCGACCGCCGAGCGGAACCCTTACTCGCGCGCCACGGGAACCCCGGCCATGCGCGAGCACTTCGAGATCCGGGACCACGACGCGGCCGGCCGTATCGGGGAGCTGACCGTCCCCCGCGCGGGCGTCACCGTCGAGACTCCCGCCCTCCTCCCGGTGATCAATCCCAACATCGAGACGATCGATCCGAGTCGGCTCCGCTCGGAGTTCGGCGCCGACATGCTGATCACCAACTCCTACATCATCCGCACGACCGACGACGTGCGCGAGCGGGCGCTGGAGGAGGGACTCCACGAGATGCTCGGCTTCGACGGCGCGATCATGACCGACTCCGGGAGCTTCCAGCTCGCCGAGTACGGCGAGATCGACACCACGACGACCGAGATCCTGGAGTTCCAGCGCGACATCGGCAGCGACGTGGGAACCCCGGTCGACATCCCCACGCCGCCGGACGCGAGCCGCGAGCAGGCAGAGTCCGATCTGGAGATCACTCGCCGGGCCCTGGCCGACGCCGAGGCGGTCGACGTGGGCGACATGCTCGTGAACGCGCCCGTGCAGGGGAGCACCTACTCGGATCTCAGGGAGCGGGCCGGGCGGGATGCTGCCGCGACCGACCTCGACGTGTTCCCGGTCGGCGCGGTCGTTCCGATGATGAACAGCTACCGCTACGACGACATGGTCGACGCCGTCGCCGCCGCGAAACGCGGGCTCGCGGAGGACTGCCCGGTCCACCTGTTCGGCGCGGGACACCCGATGATGTTCGCCCTCGCGGTCGCGCTCGGCTGTGATCTGTTCGATTCGGCCGCCTACGCGCTGATGGCACGCGACGGGCGGTACCTCACCGTGTCCGGCACGGAGCAACTGGACGACCTTGACTACCTCCCGTGTTCGTGCCCCATCTGCCACGAGCACACGCCCGACGAACTTCGGGCGGCAGGGAGCGACGAACAGGAGTCACTCCTCGCCGAGCACAACCTCCACGTCACCTTCGAGGAACTGCGCCGCGTGAAGCAGTCGATCCGCGACGGCGACCTGCTGGAACTCGTCGAGAAGCGCGCCCGCGGGCACCCCGCGATGACCGACGGCTATCGCGCGCTGCTGGAGCACGCCGACCAACTGGAGCGCATCGACAGCGCCTCGAAGGGGACGTTCTTCGGCGTCTCCCACGAGTCCGCCCGGCGTCCCGAGGTGCGCCGTCACCACGAGCGCCTCGCGCGCCTGTCGGTGCCCGACAGCCTGCTGTGTTCTGAGTACGGCACGCCCTCCGACCACGACTACGACGAGGTGTGGCGCGTCGTTCCGCCCTTCGGTCCGTTCCCCCGTGCGCTCTCGGAGACGTACCCGCTGACCGCCGAGGTGCCCGACCACACCGACGCGGCCGCCGAGCGCGCCGCCGCCGAGGGGGTCCGCGCGCTGGTCGATACGAATCCCGGGACCGAAGTCACGCTCGCACACGAAGCCTGGAGCGCGGACGCGCTCGGGATCGTTCCCGACTCGGTGACGCTGGAGGACTTGCACGCCGGCCCACACGCTGACGCCGACACGCCGGCCGCCGGCGCGGGCGGATCGGCCGAATCCCGAAGCGAAAGCGAATAACGCCCGGGCCGCACACCTCGGGGCATGACCGACTACTTCGAGGTCCACGAGCGGGACGGGGCCGCCCGCCTCGGGGAACTCCGCCTCGATTCGCCTCTGCAGACCCCGGCGCTCGCGGACGACGTGACCCGCGACGCCGGGTCGCTGTGGAACGCCGAGCGTGACGCTCCGGCGGGCGACGACGCGGTGCTCACGATCCTCCCGCACCGCGCGTATCCCGCGGGAACCCGCGAGGAGGTCGTCGACGCGTTCGCTCCCGACTACGCCGAGTCGGCCGCCGCCGTCGACGGGCCGAGCGCCGCAGTGATAACCAGCGACGCGCCCACGACGGGCGGCGCCATCGACGCCCCCGTGGACGCGTACGTGCTCTCGAACGCGCAGGGCGTCGTCGGCCACGCCTCGGCGTTCGCCGACGCGGTGATCGACGTTCGCGAGGCGGTCCCCGCCGACACCGCGCTCTATCTCTCGGGGGTCGCCACCCCCCTGAACGTCGCGACGCTCGTGTACGCCGGCGTCGACCTCGTCGACGCGAATCGGGCGAAGGTGAAGGGATCGCAGGGCAAGTATCTCACCGACGAGGGGGAGCGCTTCCTGGAGGATCTCGACGAGCTGCCGTGTTCGTGCCCCGCCTGTCAAGTGCCGCGCGAGGAATTCGACCGCGCCGCCTGCGAGCAGCACAACGTGAACGCGCTGGAGGCGGAGCTTCGACGTGTCCGGCGGCGTATCCGCGAGGGCCGTCTCCGCGACTACGTCGAGGGGCAGGCCCGCCACGAGCAGTGGCTCACCGCCGCGTTCCGCGAGTTGGACCAGCAGTACGGCTACGTCGAGGAGCGCGCGCCCGTCGCGCGAAACAACGAACTCGCGGCGGCGACGAGCGACACGATCCGCCGCCCGGAGATCCAGCGGTTCGCCCAGCGCGTGAGCGAGCGCTACGTCAACCGCTTCCGCAACCCGCTCGTGCTGGTGCCCTGCTCGGCGCGCAAGCCGTACTCCGAGAGCCAGAGCCACGGCCAGTTCCACGACGCCATCCAGTTCCGCGCGCACCTCGCGTCGATGACCTCGCCCATCGGCGTCGTTCCCCAAGAGTTGGAACTCACCTATCCCGCCCAGCACTACGACACCGTCGTGACGGGCCGGTGGAGCGAGGACGAGAAGCAGTTCGTCGCGGAGGTGCTCCGGCGGTATCTGGAGCGCAACGAGTACCCCAGAGTGATCGCCCACGTCCCCGAGGACGGCTACCGGGAGATCTGCGAGCGCGTCGAGGAACAGGTCGACGTGCCCTTCGAGTACACCGTCGAGGATCACCCGACGACGACGGAGTCCATCGGGAACCTCATGTCCACGCTCGACGGCGAGCTGAAGTACACGAAACGCGAGCGCCAGCACAACACCGTCCGCGCCATCGCCGACTACATGCTCGGCGACGGCGCCGGCGACGACCTCTTCGACGAGTTGAACACGCGCTCGCGGTACCCGAAGCTGCAGGTCCGCGACGACGACGAGGAACTGCTGGCGACGATGGTTCCCACCTACGGCGCGCTGGCGTTCACCCTCGCGGGCGCCCGCCGGTGGGCCGACAGCGACGCGCCGACGAAGACGGTGGAGATCGACTCGTTCGTCCCGCAGGGGAGCGTCCTCGCGCCCGGCGTCGTGGACGCGGACGACGACATCCGCGTCGGCGACGAGGTGGTCGTCGAGGGGCCGCGGGCGTTCGCCGTCGGCCGTGCGGAGATGCACGGCGCGGAGATGCGCTCGTCGACGCGAGGCATCGCGGTCGACGTGCGCCACAGCGAGGAGTCGTAACCGAAAGCTTGCGACCGCCGACCGTGCCCCCGGCTCAGACCTCCTCCCAGTCGACGCGGTCGCGGTACTCCTCGCGCAGCAGGTGACATTTGATCCCGTGGCCGTCGCTCGCCTCGTGGACCGCCGGCTCCTCCCGTTCGCACACGTCGCCGATCTTGTGCGGGCACCGCGGATGGAACCGACAGCCCGACGGGACGTTCGAGGGGTCGGGAACGTCGCCCTCGAGGACGATCCGGTCGTCGGCGTCGACTCGCCCCGGTATCGCGGACAGGAGCGCCTCCGTGTACGGGTTGTACGGCGGCGCGAACACTTCCTCGGTCGTCCCCGTCTCGACCAGTTCTCCGAGGTACATCACGGCGACGCGGTCGCAGATGTGCTCGATCACGGAGAGGTTGTGGCTGATGAACAGGTACGACAGTCCCAGGTCCTCCTGCAGGTCCGACAGGAGGTTGAGGATCTGCGCCTGGATCGAGACGTCGAGCCCCGACACCGGCTCGTCGAGGACGATCAGCTCGGGGTTGACCGCGAGCGCCCGCGCGATGGCGACGCGCTGTTGTTGCCCGCCCGAGAGGTCGCCAGGCTTTCGCTCCAGGTGGCGCTCGTCGAGACCGACCTCGGTGACCAGCTCGCGCGCGCGCTCTCGCCGCTCGTCGCCGTCCGCGAGGCCGTGGAGCTTCATCGGCCGCCGGAGGATCTGCCCGACCGTTCGTCGGGGATTGAGGCTCGACTGCGGGTTCTGGAACACCACCTGCAGGTCGCGGCGAACCTCCCGGAGTTCAGACTTCGAGGCGGCCGTGATGTCTCGCCCCTGATAGACGACGGTCCCCTCGGTCGGTTCGTGGAGCCGGAGGATGGCCCGCGCGGCCGTGGACTTGCCGCAGCCGGACTCGCCCACGAGTCCCAGCGTCTCCCCGGCGCCGATCTCGAGGTCGATCCCGTCGACGGCCTTGACGGTCTCCCCGCGGCCGAGGAGGTCGTCGATAACGTTCCCCGTCTCGAAGTGCTTCTTCAGCCCGGTCGCCGAGAGGACGGGTCCGTCGCGGCGTCCCCCGACGCCGTCCGCGTCCGGGACGCCCGGGGTCGCGCCGTCGGTCGCGGTGGCGCGCCAGGAGAGCGTCCGCGGTTCGTGGTCGTAGGTGTACTCCATCTCGTCGATCTTCTCGTGGCGGTAGCACGCGACCTCCCGCGTCTCCCCGTCGACGGCGATCGTCTCGATGTCCGGGTGGGCGGTCCGGCAGTCCTCGGTCGCGCCGGGACACCGGTCGGCGTACTTACAGCCGCGAAAGTCGCCGCCCGTGAGGTCCGGCATCGACCCCTCGATGACCCGGAGCCGGTCCGGCTCCGCGGCGTCGTCGCCGACCGCGTCGGCGTCGAGTCCGGGGTTGCTCGCAAGCAGCCCCTTCGTGTACGGATGGTGCGGTTCGGCGAACATCGACTCGACCCGCCCGGACTCGACGACGCTCCCGCCGTACATCACGACCACGCGGTCACACACCTCGCGGACGACGCCCAAGTCGTGGGTGATGAACAGCACGCTCATGCCGAACTCGTCGCGGAGCTCGACCAGCAGGTCGAGGATCTGCGCCTGGATCGTCACGTCGAGCGCGGTCGTCGGCTCGTCGGCGACGAGCAGGTCCGGCTCGCTCGCGATCGCGATCCCGAAGACGATCCGCTGTTTCTGTCCGCCGGAGAACTGGTGGGGGTACTCGTCGTACCGGGCGGTCGCGTTCGGGATCCCGACGCGCTCCATGATCTCGATCGATCGCCGCTTGACCGCCTCGCCGGACATCGAGGGGTCGTTGCTTCGGACCGCCTCGGCGACCTGCTTGCCGACGGTCATCGTGGGATTCAGCGTGCCCGTCGGGTCCTGAAACACCATGCTGGCGTCCGTGCCGCGGAACTCCCGGAGTTCGGACTCGCTCATCGAGAGCACGTCCCGGCCGTCGAAGTCGGCGGTGCCGCCGACGATCTCCCCCGGGGAGTCGATGAGCCGGAGGATGGACTCGGCGGTGGCGCTCTTGCCCGCGCCGGACTCGCCCACGAGGCCGACGATCTCGCCTTGGTCGAGGTGGAGATCGACCCCGTCGACGGCCCGGACCGTCCCCTCCTCCGTCCGGAACACCGTCTCCAGTCCCCGGACGGTGAGCAGGCGGTCGTCGGCGGTCGTCGCGGTCGTGTTCGGTTCTGCGTCGGTCTGCGGTGTAGAGTGACTACTCATCGGTGACTCCGAATTCGGTGCTTGCGTCCGGATCCAGGATGTCGCGGATGCCGTCCCCGAAGAGGTTGAACCCGAGAACCGTCACCGCGATCCCGAGCCCCGGGAAGATCGCCATCCACGGCGCCTGCGTGAGGTACTGCTTCGCCTGCTGGAGCATCAGCCCCCACGACGGCGTCGGGGGCTGGGCGCCCAGGCCGAGGAACGACAGCCCCGCGGCCGCCAGAATGGCGAACGAGATGCTGATGCTCGCTTGGACGATGATCGGCGCGGCCGCGTTGGGCAACACCTCCCTGAAGAGGACGTACGAGTCCCGCTCGCCCAGCGCACGGGCGGCCTCGACGAACTCCTCTTGGGAGACGGAGATCGCCTCCGATCTGGTCACCCGCGCGAAGTACGGAATGTACACGAGTCCGAGCGCGAGGATCGCGTTGTTGAGCGTCGGTCCGATCACCGCCGTGATCGTCATCGCGACGAGGATCGGCGGGAAACTCATCAACACGTCCATCGTCCGCATGACCGCGTCGTCGACCGCGCCGCCGGCGTAGCCGGCCAGCCCGCCCAGCGGGACGCCGAACGCCGAGGCGATCGCGACGCTCGACAGTCCCACGTAGAGGCTGATGCGAACGCCCAGCAGCGTCCGGGAGAACATGTCGCGGCCGAAGTTGTCCGTCCCGAACGGATGCTCCGCGCTCGGGGAGGCGAAGCGGTTCTGGATGTCGACCTGATTGGCCGCCTCCTGGGAGATCAGCATCGGGGAGAAGATCGCCAGCACGACCAGCCCGATGATGAGGCCGAGGCCCACGGCGGCCTTCGTGTTGTGCCGAATGCTCCGGGCGAGCCTGTAGAGGCGCTCGCGCTGGTACTCGTCGACGAACCGGGCGGTTCCGGTCTCCGCGGCCATCAGCCCTCACCTCCGGCGATGACGCGCGGATCGATGACCGCGTACAGGAGGTCGACCACGAGGTTGCTGGTCATGAACACGACCGCGATGGTGAGCACCGACCCCTGGATCAGCGGCGCGTCGCGGTTGAGCAGCGCGTTGAACGCGAGCCGGCCGAGTCCGGGGTACGCGAACAGCTGCTCGATGATGATGATCCCGCCGAACAGGAAGCCAAGCTGGAAGCCGATCACGGTCAACACAGGGAGGAACGCGTTCCGGAGCGCGTGCCGGAGGACGATCCGCCGGCTCGTCAGCCCCTTCATACGCGCGAGGTCGATGTACCCCGAGCGGAGCTCCTCGATGAGCGACGAGCGGGTCATCCGCGTGATGTGCGCCATCAGGCTGAACCCGAGCGCGCCCGCCGGCAGGAGGACGTGTGCGAACGCTCCCGCGAGGTCCTCCGTCGGGCTCACGTACCCGGAGGGCGGCAACAGCGAGGCGTACCGCGCGATCAGGAGGATGAGCAGCATTCCCCAGAAGAAGTTCGGCAGGCTGATCCCGGTGAACGCGGCGACGCTCGTCAGGAAGTCCTTCCACGTGTTCTGCTCGACGGCTGCGACGATCCCCATCGGAATGGCGACGATGACCGCGATGGTCAACGCCGTGAACGCGAGGAACGCGCTCGCGGGGAACCGCTGGGCGATGAGCGTCGCGACGGGGTCGCCGAACCGAAGCGACCGACCCAGATCGCCCTGCAGAACTCCGGCGATCCAGTCGATGTACCTGATGTACACGGGCTGGTTGAGTCCGAGTTGTTGTCGAAGCACCTCCACTTGCTCCTGGCTGCCGCTGGTCCCCAGGATCATCACCGCCACGTCGCCCGGCAGGACGTTCACGAGCGCGAACGTGATGACGGAGGCACCGAACAGCGTTCCGACGAGGAAGACGAGCCGACGGGCCGCATAGCGTGTCAGGCTCATGTGGCGGTTCGGCTCACCCCTGATCCATCCACACCCGACCGAAGCCGAGTTCGCTGTTGTTCGGCGAGAGCATCGTGTCCATCCCGTGGACGTGGTCCTTCGCGGCGAGCGTCCCGTCGCGGAACCACAGCATCACGTCCGGGACGTCCTCGTGGATGATGGACTGCGCCTCCTGGTAGAGCGGGATCGCCTCCTCGCGACCCGAGGCCTGGGCGGCGTCGGCGACGGCCTGGTCGTACTCGTCGCTGGCGTAGCCGCGGAAGTTGAACGACCCGTCGCTGGTCCACAGGGAGGTGTACAGGTACGCCGGCTCCCAGAAGGTGAAGAAGTTCACCATCGAGAGGGTGAAGTCCCCGTTCGCGAACACCTGCGAGAGCCAGTCGCTCCACTGGAGCTGCTGGATCTCCACGTTCAAGCCCGCCTGCTGGAAGAACTGCTGCATGAGCGTCGCGGCGTCGACGTGCCACGGGTAGTTCGTGGTCACCTTGAACGTGAGGTCGAACTCCCCGACGTCGTACTGCGACTGCTCGAACAGCTCGGCCGCCCGGTCGAAGTCCTGTCCGCGCGGCGAGATGTCCTCGTTGCGGAACGCGCTGGCGGGGAAGCTCGGGCTCGCGGTCGGCTCGCCGTTGCCGAACAGCGCGCCGTCGACGAGCGCCTGCTTGTCGATACAGAAGTCGACGGCCTTCCGGAAGTCGGGGTCGTCGAACGGCGGCTCGTTGTTGTTCATGTTGAGGAACGCCCACGACAGCGGCGACCACGTCCGCGTCTTGATGTCGTCGCCCTCGTTCCCGACCACGTCGTTGATGTCGTCGAGCGGGATGTCGTTGATGACGTCGTAGCTCCCCTCCTGGATCCCGGTGAGGCGGCTGTCGGGGTCGGTGACGGTGCGCTCCTCGACGGTGTCGAGGTACGGGCCCTCGCCCCAGTAGTCGTCGAACGCCTCCAGCTCGGCGCGGTTCCCCTGCTGGCGCATGACGAACTCGAAGGGACCGGTGCCGACCGGCTCGTCGCCGATCGTGTCGCCCGAGTCGGCCGGGACGATGGACGTGCCCGAGAACGCGAGCTGCCGGAGGAACGGCTGATACCGCTCGGACTGGTTGACGACGACGGTGTAGTCGTCCTCGACCTCGACCGAGTCGGTCGAGCCGAAGACGAACTGCATGATCGCGCCCGTCTCGGGGTCGGCGATGCGGTCGAAGCTGTACTTCACGTCCTCTGCGGTGAGCTCCGTCCCGTCGTGGAACGTCACGCCCTCCCGGAGCGTGAACGTGTACGTCATGAGGTCGTCGCTGACCTCCCAGTCGGTGGCGAGTCCGGGACTGGCGACGTCCGGGTCGGTGGACAGCTCCAGGTCCCTCGTCAGGCCGACGAGGGCGTCGTAGACGCTGTTGAGGAAGCGGCCGGTGCTGGCGGTCGCGGTCTGGTGGATGTCGAGGTTCTGCGTCACCTCGCTGTGGCCCCAGACGAGCGTGCCGCCCTCCTGGATCTCGCCGGGGTCGGCGGTGGTCGTCTCCCCGCCGTCCCCGTCGCCACCGCCGCCGCCGGCGGTATCGGTCGGTTCCTCGGTGCCGTCGCCGCCGCCGGCGCAGCCGGCGATGGCGGTCATGCCGCCGGCGCCCGCGAGGCCGGTTGCCTTCAGGAAGCGGCGGCGGTCGACGTCTGTCGGGTCGAAGTCGGTGTTGTCGGTCATACGTTTGGGTTCGTTAGTACTTCAGTCCGAAGTTCAGTATCTCGTCGGGGTACTCCCCGAGCATCTCGTCGGTCGACGCCGGGAGGTCCTCCTCGGTCTGCTTGCCCAGCTCGAACGCGTCGCGGAGGTCCTCGACCGGGTCGTCGGAGTTGTCGATGCGGAGGTTGTGGTACAGCTTGGGGTCGGGCGAGTGGACGAGCAGCGCCGCGCTGATCTTCCCGCGTTTGTCGCCGCCGGCGCCCTGGCCGGCTTCGAGGGCGGTCATGAGGCGCTCGGCGAGCTCCCCCTCGGTCTCTTGGAACGTCTCGCTGATGTCCTCGATCACGTCGCCGTTCGCGAGCATGTTGCCCGCGACCGTGTGGTCGTCCCGTTCGAGGTGGCCGTTCCAGTCGACGCAGTCGTCGCCGCTGAAGGCGAACGTCCGGCCGTCGCCGTCGATGCCGTGGAGTTGCCGGTAGCTGGCGTGCTCGTCGTCCTCCAGCAACGCGTCACACGCCGTCGGCACGCTCACGCCGCGGTCGGCGAGGTCGACGGCGTTGGCGCCGTGAGACACCTTGACGAACGATTGGGTCGCCACCGCGGCGTTCTCGCTCACGAACGGACACAGCGCTCCGACGCCCACGAGCGCGGTGCTGACGGCGACGCCGAACTCCCCGGCGTCGGGATCGCGTGCCGCGATCGAGAACGTTCCGGGGACGAACCCCCCGGTTCGGCGCTCGTCCTTGCTACTCCTTTTCATGTGATGTCACACCATGTCAAGGATATCGGAGAAGGATAAGCTATGGGGTCGTGAACCATGTTTCCGGATCTATTCGCGATTATTCACTTAGTGTGTGAATAATCTCTTGATCATGCGGTTTCTGTGATACGCATACCAAATATATCTGGTGTGCAGTTCAAATGATAGTCCGTTCAGTGTGCGGCCCGCGCCGTCGCTATTCGGTCGCGGACCCGAGCCGCGCGAGCGTCGCTTCGTCGAACCACTCGGCGACGAGCTGTAGTCCGATCGGCCGGTCCTCACTCCTCCCCGCCGGGACCGACAGCGCGGGGTTCCCGGTGAGGTTGAACGGGCTCGTGTTCGTGATCGTCCCGATCACGTCGGCGGTCGTCGTCACCTCGCCGAAGTCCGGCGCGGTCGTCGGGGTGGTCGGGAGCGCCAGCGCGTCCACGTCGTCGAAGCGCCGGTCGACCGCCGCGGTGAACCGCTCGCGGACGTTCTGGGCGCCGGCGTACGCGCGCCCCTCGGTCGCCTCGTACAGCGCCTCGAAGGTGACGGCGCTGTCGACGACGCCGTCTCCCAGCCCGTCCCAGTCGATGTCGGCCGCCGCCGCGCGCCACGGGTCGGCGTAGCCGGTGCCGCTGGCGCGGACGAGCCCCCGGTTCGCGAGCAGCGAGGCGAACTCCGTGTTCGCGATCACGACGACGGCGGAGGCCATCTCGTCGAACCGCGGGAGCGACACCTCGGTGGTCTCGACGCCCGCGGCCTCCAGATCCGCGAGGGTCGCGTTCACCGCGTCGCGGACCTCCGGATCGGCCCCCTCCATCGCCTCCCGAACGACGCCGACGGTCTCCCCGTCGACGGGCTCGCCGACCGCCGCGTGCGTGTTCTCGGTCGGACGAGCCAGGCGAGACGAGAGGTCGCGACGGTCCGGCCCCGCGATGGCGTCGTACACGCGGAACGCCGTCGACACCGACGACGCCAGCGGGCCGACGTGGTCCAGCGACGGCGCGAGGTCGCCGAACCCGAACCGGGGGACGCTCCGGTGCGTCGGCTTGAGCCCGACGACCCCGCAGTAGGAGGCGGGGATCCGGACGCTGCCGCCCGTGTCGCTCCCCAGCGCCGCGTCGACGAGGTCGGCGGCGACGGCCGCCCCGCTCCCGCTCGAGGAACCGCCGGGGACGCCGTCGTCGGTCGCCGGGTTCCGGGTCGGCCCGTGCGCGCAGGTCTCGCCGGTCGTCGTCAGCGCGAACTCGTCCATGTTGGTGGTGCCGAGGAGTCGCGCGCCCGCCGCCTCCAGCCGTTCGACGACGGTCGCGTCGTACCGCGGGACGAAGTCGACGCCGGCGGACCCGCACGTCATCGGCACCCCCGCCACGGCCATGTTGTCCTTCACGGCGACGCTGAGTCCGTCCAGCGGCCCGTCGCCACTCCGTCCCTCCACCCGGTAGCGGAAGGCGTTGTATTCGTCGTCACCCGGTGCGTACTCGTGGGGAGCGCATTCGTCAGTCGACGGCTCGAACACGGCCACCGTCGCGGCGGCGTCGGTCGCGTCGGCGGCGTACCGCTCGACGTCGCTCGGATCGAGCGCGACGCCGAGGCGGTCGGACGCCGCTTCGACGTGGTGTTCGCTGACCATGTGGTATGTGGGCATGCGCATCTCGGTATATCATTGTTCCCTCGACGGCGAGCCATCGTCCGCGAGGCGAACGCCTACAACCGTCCCCCCGAACCCACGGGTATGACCGACGAACACGCGCCGGCGGGAACGCGCGTCGGCGTCGACGTGGGCGGCACGTTCACGGACCTCGTGACGGTCCGCGACGGTCGCGTCCGCGTCGACAAGACGCCGTCCACCCCGGCCGCGCCCGACGAGGGCGTCGTGACGGGCCTGCGTGGGCTCGACGCGCCCCTCGCCGAGGTCGACTTCCTCGGCCACGGAACGACCGTCGCGACCAACGCCGTGCTGGAGGGCGAGTGGGCCGACACCGCGCTCCTCACGACCGAGGGGTTCCGCGACGCCGTCGAGATCGGCCGTCAGACCCGTCCCGACATCTACGACTTCGAGGCGACCAAGCCCGACCCGGTTGTCCCCCGCGACCGCCGGTTCGAGGTTTCCGAGCGGGTTGACGAGCGCGGCGAGGTACTCCGTGAGCTGGATGAGGCCGCCCTCCGCGACCTCGCCGCCGATCTCCGCGAGTCCGGGATCGACAGCGTCGCCGTCGCCCTCCTCTTCTCCTTCGAACATCCGGCCCACGAGCGTCGCGTCCGGGAGATCCTCCGTGAGGAGGGCGTCGACGCCAGCGTCTCCCTCTCGTCGGACGTGCTCCCGGAGATCCGCGAGTACGAGCGCACCCTGACGACCGCGATGAACGCCGCGCTCAAGCCCGTGATGGACGCGTATCTCGGCGCACTCGCCGACGCCGTCGGCGACATCGGGATCGACGCCCCCCTGCGCGTGATGGGGTCGAACGGCGGGCTGATGGCCGCGGAGGCGTCCCGCGAGCGCCCCGTGAACACCCTGCTGTCCGGACCGGCGGCGGGCGTCCGCGGCGCCACCCACGTCGCCGGCCGCCGGGGCGTCGACGACCTGATCACGATGGACATGGGCGGCACCTCCTGCGACGTGAGCCTCGTGCGCGACGGCGACCCGCTCGTGACGACCGACACCGAGGTGGGCGACTACCCCGTCTCGGTGCCGACCGTCGACATCCACACCGTCGGCGCCGGCGGCGGCTCCGTCGGCTACGTCGACACGGGCGGCGCCCTGCGCGTCGGGCCGCGCTCGGCGGGCGCCCAGCCAGGCCCGGTCTGCTACAACCGCGGGGGGACCGAGCCGACCGTCACCGACGCCCACCTCGTGCTCGGCCGTATCGACCCCTCGGGGTTCCTCCCGGACGCGCTCTCGCGCGACGCCGACGCCGTCCGAGACGCCTTCGCCCCGCTGGCGGAGGCCGTCGCCGGCGACCCCGACGCGACCGAGGCCGCCGCCCGCGGGTTGCTCGACGTGGCGAACGCGAACATGCGTCGGGCGCTCCGTGTGGTCAGCGTCGAGCGCGGCTACGACCCCCGCGAGTTCGCGCTCGTCGCCTTCGGCGGCGCCGGCCCCCTCCACGCGACCGCGCTGGCCGACGCCCTCGACGTCCCCGAGGTGATCGTCCCGCGGGCCGCCGGCGTCCTCTCGGCGCTGGGGCTGCTCATCAGCGACGTGGTGTACGACTACTCCACCTCGATGGTGCGCCGATGGGACGACGTCGACCCCGCAGCCCTCCGCGACGCCTACGAGTCGTTCGAGGCCGAGGGACGGGCGGAACTGCGCGACGCCGGCCGCGCGGACGACGAGCTGGCCTTCGAGCGCACGCTCGATCTGCGCTACGCCGGGCAGTCGTTCGACCTGTCGGTGCCGGTCGAGGGCGCGCTCGACGCGGACGAGCTCGCGGCCGTCGAGGAGCGCTTCCACGCGGCCCACGAGCGCCGGTACGGGCACGCCTCGCCCGAGGAACCGGTGGAGCTGGTGACCGTCAGACTCCGGGCGAGGGGCCTCGTCGAGCCGCCGGAGTTGGCCGTCGAGGAGCGCGCCGGCGACCCCGCAGACGCCGTGCGGGAGACCCGGCGGGTGGGCTTTGCGGACGGCGACCGCGACACGCCGGTGTACGACCGGTCGCTGCTCCCGACGGACGCCGCCTTCGACGGCCCCGCGGTCGTCGAGGGAACGGAGAGCACCGTCGTCGTTCACCCGGGCCAGCGCGCCCGCGTCGACGGCGATGCCAATCTGGTCGTCGAGCCCGGGGGTGACGGGGAATGAGCGCCGACGGCTCTGACCCCGCGATCGATTCGGTCACCCTCGAAGTGATCCGGAACGGCTGCGAGGCGGTCGCCGAGGAGATGAACGCGACGCTCGTGCGCACGGGCTACTCCCCGAACATCAAGGAGCGGCAGGACTGCTCGACGGCGCTGTTCGACGCCGACGGCGAGATGATCGCACAGGCGGAGACGATGCCGGTCCACCTCGGTGCGATGCCGTACTCCGTCGCCGCGGCGGTCGAGGCGTTCCCGCCGGAGACGCTGCGCCCCGGGGACTCGATCCTCCTGAACGACCCGTTCCGCGGCGGCGCGCACCTCCCGGACTTGACGCTCGTGACGCCGATACACGACAGCGTGGCGCGAGGCGCCACGGGATCGAGCGGGGAGCGGAGCGACCCGCGAGACGACGCCGGCGCCGAGGTGATCGCCTTCGCCGCCAACCGCGCGCACCACGCCGACATCGGCGGCTCGACCGCCGGGTCGGTGGCGGCCGACTCGACCGAGATCTATCAGGAGGGCCTGCGCATCCCGCCGGTGAAGTTCGAGCGGGGCACCGGCGCGGTCGCCGCGGACGGCACGCCGGAGGGAGAGGTTCGGGAGGACGTGCTGTCGATGATCCTCGCGAACGTCCGCACGCCGGAGGAGCGCCGCGGCGACCTCCGCGCGCAGGTGGCCGCGAACGCGACCGGTCGGAGACGCTTCCGCGACCTCGCGGCGGAGCACGGCGACGAGCTCGCGCCCGCCCTCGAAGCGATCAAGGACTACTCCGAGCGCCGGATGCGCGCCGAACTCGCGGACCTGCCCGACGGCACCTACGAGTTCGCGGACGCGCTCGACGACGACGGCCGCGGCAACGAGGACCTCGCGGTCGAGGTGGCGCTGACGGTCGACGGCGACGAGGTGACCGTCGACTTCACCGGGACGGCAGACCAGACCGACGGCCCGATCAACGCCGTGCTCGCGGTCACCGCGTCGGCGACGTACTACGCCGTCCGCTGCGTGACGGACCCGGACATCCCGCCGAACCACGGCTGCTATCGCCCGATCGACATCGTCGCGCCCGAGGGCACGATCGTGAACCCGACCCCTCCGGCGGCGGTCGTCGGGGGGAACCTCGAGACGAGCCAGCGCGTTACGGACGTGGTGCTCGGCGCGCTCGCGCAGGTGGCCCCCGAGGCCGTCGCCGCCGCCGGACAGGGAACGATGAACAACGTCACGCTCGGCGGCACCGACCCGCGGGGCGACGGCGACTCGCCGTACGCCTTCTACGAGACCCAAGGCGGCGGCTTCGGCGGTCGCGCCGGCGGCGACGGCATGGACGGCGTCCACGTCCACATGAGCAACACGCTGAACACGCCCGCCGAGGTCCTCGAGACCGCCTACCCGCTCCGGATCGAGCGGTACGAGCTCCGCCCCGACTCCGGCGGCGCGGGGGAACATCGCGGGGGGCTGGGCCTCCGGCGAGACATCCGCGTGCGCGAGCACACCGCGCGGCTCAGCCTGCTCGCCGAGCGGCACGAGTCGCGCCCGTACGGCCTGAACGGGGGCGGGGAGGGTGCCAACGGCGCGGCGTCGCTCGTCGACGATGACGGCGAAGAACTCGAACGCCTGCCCGCGAAGCACACCCGCGATCTGCCCCCCGGCTCGGTCGTCAGCGTCCGAACGCCCGGCGGGGGCGGCTACGGCGACCCGGCGGACCGCGACGCCGCGGCCATCGAGCGTGACCTGCGACTCGGGAAGCTCACTCTCGAGGCGGCGCGCGTGCGGTACGGCTACGAGGGGACGACCGACGTGACCGAGGGAGGCGACTGACCCGCCGCGGATCCGTTGAAACGTCCGTCAGCTACGGGATTCCGATGTGTGTTGGCACGTACGGCCAACACGCCACGTGCCTCGGTCTACTGAGGGTCACAGCCATCCGTCGGGAAGTTCGTCCTCGTGGGCATCGAGCATCTCCAGCAGCGGGCGGATCTCCTCGAAGTCCGGCCCTTTCGAGACCTCGTTGGTGTCCCGGTTCCACGTGATGAACCCGTAGCTCTCCAGCTTCGGGAGGTTGACGTGCTTCATTCCGATGAGGCGCTCGAGCTCCTCCTCGTTCGACTCGTCCGGATCGATCTTCACCGAGTCGTCGTCCTGCGGGTTGTGGACGAGCAGTGCACGCAGCAATTTCCGGCGCTGGATATGTCCGAGCGCATCGAGACAGTCATCGAGCGTCCGTATAGATCGGGCACGTTCCATACCGTCAAAAGACTCTTCAAGGGGAAGTAGACCGTCAGTATTCGCGGAGGACTGTGTGAGGAGTAAGCGAGTGACAGCGGACCGAGTTCGCCGGACGGAAGTACGGATCGCTGAAGGAGCGATACGTGGCGACCACGGGCTCCGCCTTCGGTACGGCAACTCTCTGTTGCCGAGTGGCCACTACGTGGCTGTGAGGATTTGACTATCGCTCGGTGCTGTTTCGTGTGCGGAACAACCGACACCCCCCGATCGAGCGCGAGGGTCGCACCGACAGTCCGAACCGGACTACCGCGGCACGAAGGGTTTAGCCGCCGCCCCCACACGACACCGATATGCTCGACGCAGGCGACGACGCCCCCGACGTAACCGCACCGATGGCGACCCCCGAGGCGGCAGGGGAGACCGACCGCGGCAGCTACACCGGCGACGACGTGCGGGAGTTCTCGCTGTCCGAGGCCCTCGATGACGGACCGGTCGTGCTCGCGTTCTACCCCGGCGTCTACTCTCGCACCTGCACGCAGGAGCTGTGTGAACTGCGTGACTGGAAGGCGGACCTCGCGGCGGCGGACGCCCCGCTGTACGGCGTCAGCGTCGACTCGCCGTGGTCGCTGTTGGCGTTCATCGACGAGTACGACCTCCAGTACCCGCTCGTCTCGGGGTTCAACAACGACGTGATCGCCGACTTCGGGGTTCGCCGCGGGGGGCGAAGCGCCCCGAAGAACGCGAGCGGGGAGGGAACCGACCCGCGAGAACGCGAGGAGTCGATCATGCGGGGGATCGCGAACCGCGCGGTGTTCGTCGTCGCGCCCGACGGGACGGTGACGTACACCTGGAAGGCGACGGAGCCGCTGACGTTCCCCGACACCGACGAGGTGGAGGCGGCGGTGGCTGAGGCCGCCGCGGCGGAGTAGGGCACGACCGCCCCGCTCCCGGTTCTCCCGCTCCGGCGCGACCGCAACCGCGGCGGCGACGGGCGGAAGATTTGTCTTTCGGGCTGGAGTTCCCCCGGACGATGCCCTCCACCATACGCGGATCCGGAAGCCTCGACCGGCAGATCGCCTTCGCGCTCGCGGCCGCCGTCGTCGCGGGCGTCGTCGGCACCGCACAGGGACTCGTCACGACGCTGATCGACCTCTCTCGCGACACCGTCTGGCTGATCACCGCCGCCGGCGCGCTGTCGGCGCTCGCGAGCGCGCTCGTCGCGGGCGCGGCGGGCTACGCCGCCGGACTGGGCGATGTCGACGCGGGTACCGTCCTGCGGACCGCGGTCGTGTTCACGGTCGTCGCGGTGGCCGTCTTTGCCGGCGCGACGGTCGGGTTCGGGCTGCTCGTCCCGGACGGACGCGTCGGCCCGCCGCTGGTCGCGGCCGCGGGCGTCCTCGATCGGACGGTCCCGTTCGTCGCCGGTGGCGTCGCGGGCGCCGCGCTCTCGCTCGCCCGTGGCGCAAGCTACTCGGCGACCGACCCGAACTGACGGACATGACGATCGAACCGGAGGAGGCCCTCCCGACCGAGGGGCTCGTCTGCGTCGTCGGCGCCGGCGGCAAGAAGACGACCCTGTACACGCTGGCGAACCGCCTCGACCGCGCGGTCGTCACCGCGACGGTCCGCATCCCGATATTCGACGACCACGTCGCGCGTGTCGGCGTCACCGAGGACCCTGTCGACGTACTGGCGGCGGCGAAGGAGTGCGACTTCCCGCTCGGTCTCGTCCCCGAACAGGAGCGCGACGACCGCTATCTCGGCTACGACACCGACGCCGTCGCGTCGATCGCCGACGCCCACGACGGGCCGGTGCTCGTGAAGGCCGACGGCGCGCGGATGCGGGAGTTCAAGGCGCCCAGCGACCGCGAACCGCAGATCCCCACGAACGCCGACGCCGTGGTCCCGATCGCCTCCGCGCACGTCGTCGGCGAGCCGCTGACCGACGAGCGCGTTCACCGTCCCGAGCGCGTGGCGGCGGTCGCAGGGATCGACGAGGGCGAGGAGATCACCGCCGATGCGGTCGGTCGCGTCCTCGCGTCCCCCGCGGGCGGACTGAAGGACGTGCCGTCCGGAGCCGAGACGGTCGCGCTCGTCAACAAGGTGGACGACGCCGCCGACGAGGCCGTCGCGCGTGAGATCGCCCGCGCGGCGTTCGCGGCCGACGAGGCCGGTCGGCTCGACCGCGTGGTGCTCGCGGCGCTCGGGGAGGGACGGATCGTCGACGTGCTCGACGCGTAGCTACCGCGTGGCCAACGCCTCGGCGGCCGTCTCGAACTCCTCGCGGGTGTTGAGGTTCTCGAAGCTCCGATCGTCGACGCCGAGGGCGTCGAGGTCGTCGGCGCCGACCTCCGCGTACTCGAGGTCGAACAGCGGCGCGATGATCTTGCGGTCGCCCCGCGCCAGCGCGTCGTCGCAGGCGTCGGCCATCGGGCCGGCGCGGTAGGCCGCGTGGGTCGTCTGGAACCACTCGTCGTCGACACGGGGAACGACGGCGTCGAGGTCGGCGCCGTCGATCCGGTCGAACAGCGCGTCGACGAGCGCCGGGTCGACGAACGGCATGTCGCAGGCGACGACGAAGGCGGGGGCGTCGGACCCGCCCCACCCCTCGACGCCCCGGAGCACCGTCCGGATGCCCGCCATCGGTCCCTCGTCGGGGTCGGGATCCTCGGCGTAGCGGACGGGGTTCGCGTATCCCTCCATCGCGTCCTCGATGGCCGCGCGTTGGTCCGGGCGGCAGTTGACGACCAAGCGGTCGGTCACGTCCGCGAGGCGGTCGGCGACGCGGCGGATCATCGGCGTGCCGGCCAGATCGGCGACGGCCTTGTCGCGGTCGCCGAAGCGGGTCGAGCGCCCGCCGGCGACGACGGCGGCGTATCGGGGCATACCCGGAGATGGGTCACGGCGAGTGAAAACGCCTGCGTGCGTGACACTCGAGCCAGCGCGACTCGCCCCCTGGCAAACCCTTATCGGCGTCGACTGTTTCCACGGTGACGATGACACGGACCCGGGTGCTCCACGTCGACCTCTCGGCCGGGACCGCCGCGTTCGAGACGGTCCCCGAGGCGTGGCGGCGCCGCTATCTCGGCGGCAAGGGGCTCGGCGCCCGGTACCTGTACGACGAGCTGTCGCCCGGAGCCGACCCGCGCGGTCCCGAGAACCTCCTCGGGTTCATGCTCGGCCCGCTGTCGGGCGCGCTCCCCGGCGAGTCGCGCTACGCCGCGGTGACGAAGTCGCCGCTGACGGGGGCGTTCCTCGACTCCTACTCCGGAGGGACGTTCCCCGACCGGCTGGCGGGGTCGCTGCCCGACTGCCTCGGCGTGCTGGTAACGGGCGCCGCCGACGAGCAGCGGGCGCTGGTCGTCGGCGACGGCGAGCCCCGGCTCGAACCCGCGGGAGACCTCGCGGGCGCCGACACCGTCGAGACGGCGGAGGCGTATCCCGACGCGGCGGTCGCGTGCATCGGGCCCGCCGGGGAGCGGGAGGTCGCGTACGCGACGATCGCCTCCGACGCCGGCGATCATCACGCGGGTCGCGGCGGCGCGGGCGCGGTGATGGGCTCGAAGCGCCTCAAGGCGGTCGTCGCGCGCGGCGACCCACCCGAGGTGCCCGACGAGCTCGCGACGCTGCGCGAGACGTACGCCGACGCGTTCGCCGCCGACGACACCGGCAAATGGCAGACGGCGGGCGAGACGCTGGAATCGATCGACTTCGCCGCGGAGGTGGGCGTGTTGCCCGCGAACGGCTGGCGCGACACCGCAAACGAGATCGACGGCATCGGGATCGAGGCGGCCACCGAGGCGGCCGCCGGCCGCGAGCACCCCGAGGAGGACGTGCCCGGCGGCTTCCGCGTCGAGACCGACGACGGGGAGACGGTTCCCCGCGGGGCCGCGCCGATGACGCTCGGCGCCGGGCTGGGGATGGACGACTTCGACGCGGTCGCGGCGCTGGGCGAGGCGTGCGACCGCCTCGGCGTCGACGTGATCACCGCCGGCAACGCCGTCGCGTGGGCGGTGCGCGCGGGCGAGGCCGACTTCGGCTTCGGCGACGAGGACGGCGCGCGCGGCCTCATCGAGCGGATCGCCCGGCGCGCGGACGGCGACGACCTCGCGGACGCGCTCGCGGAGGGCGTCGACGCCGCCGCCGAGCGCTACGGCGGCGACGAGTTCGTGCCGACGGTGAAGTCGATGGAGCTCCCCGCCTACGACCCTCGTGGCGCGCTCGGGATGGCGCTGGCGTACGCGACCGCCGACCGCGGCGGCTGTCACCGCCGCGCGCGACCCATCGAGGAGGAGGTGTTCCGCGAGGACTGGGACACCGCCCGCCGCGTCGAGGCGGTCGTCGGCGCACAGAACGCCCGCGCGGTGTTGTGGAGTCTCGTCGTCGACGACTTCGCCGGCGAGACGCTGTGGGACGACCTGGGCGCGGAGTGGCTCGACGCGCTCGGCGTCCCGCACGACGACCTCCGCCGCGTCGGCGACCGCGTGTGGACGCTCGTGCGGCTGTTCAACGCCCGCGAGGGGTTCGACCGCGACGCCGACGTCCTCCCGCCGCAGTTCGCCGAGCCGCTCCCGGCCGGCGATGCGCCCGCGGCCGGCCGCGCCGTCGACGCCGAGGCGTTCGAGCGGCTGCTCGACGCCTACTACGCCGCCCGCGGGTGGGACGACCGCGGGATCCCCACGGCCGAGCGCTGTGCCGCGTTGGACCTCCCGACCGACGCGCCCGATCGACGCACCGACCGCCCGCGAGCCGACGACTGACACCCAGCGATGCCAGACAAGATCGACCTCGACGAACTCGACGTACAGCCCGACGACGACGAGCGACCCAACCGCGGCGACTGGTTCTGGGACGACGACGCCGCCGGCGACGGCGAGGACCGGATCGACGACGGCGACTCGATCGACGCCGAGGACGCGGGACCGACCGCCGGCGACAACGCGGGACCGACCGCCGACGACGCCGGGACCGAGAGCGGCGCCGGCGCTGGTAGCCCCGATTCGGATACCGACGACGTCGCCGGCGCACCCGACGCGACCGACGGCTGGCGCTCGGGAGCCGCCCGCGCGGACGAACTGGGTGCGAACGAGCCGGAGCCGCCGGAGTACGACGACGACCTCGGTGCGGATCTGTCGTCGGCGACCCCGCGGGTGCCGCACGCGGACGACGACAAGCCCGTCGGCATCCCTCGAGAGTCCGGCGGCGGCGGCGGCGTCTCGGCGGACGCGCGCGACGAGGAGACACAAGAACAGCCCGAGGCGACGGGCCCCCACGGCGAGACGAAGAGCGAGATGACGATGGCGCTGTCGTACCGGGCGATACGGTCGCTGTCGAACCTCCACGCCGCGCTCGCGGACGCCGAGACGTGGACCGACTACGTCGGCATCGTCGGCGACGTGGACGCCCACGTGATCAACAAGTACCAGCGCGACCATCAGCTGGATCTGGACTTCTTCAACGGCACCGGCACCGGCCCGAGCGAACGTCTCGAGGAGGTCGGCCCGAACTCGATGTTCTACGCCGAGCGGATGGTGCTGGTCGGCGTCGAATCGGCGGGCGAGCGCGCGTGGGCCGAGCGCGCCGGCTGGGAGTTCATCCCGCTGGCGGAGGCCGCCGAGGCGTCGGGGTGGACGCTCGAGGACGGCGCGGACGACGGCGTCGACGACGCGGACGGCGAGGCCACCGACGACGCCGGCTGACTGGGGGTCGGGACTCCTCACGGGTCGGCCGACGCGACGTCCGACCTCCCGTCCGAACGGAGGTACACTTTTTGCGATCCCCGTGTCAATGAATCGCTATGGGACTTCGAAACGCGGTATCGCAAAGCTGGGTGCTGACCGCGATGGCGACCGGGATCGGCCTGTGGTGCGCGTACATCGCCGTGCAGACGTTCTCCGCGACCGAGAACATGTGGGCGTTCTCCGGATCGTACGTCGGGCAGAACGCCGTCGGCGGTCTCGCCGGCGTCGCGGTGCTCGTCGGCATCGTCGTACTCCTGTTCGTCTACCTGGGCGAACTCGGCGAGTCCGACCCCGCGCCGCGAGCGTGGCCGCCCGAGGAGTGAGCCCCGGCGCGACCGCCGCCGGCGTCGATGGATCGAGGGACAAGGCTAACACGCCGGATTCCGTTCGTCCGTTCATGCAGTACGAGTGCGTCGACTGCGGCACGATGACGCGCGTCGGCTCCCCCGAGGAGGAAGTCCGCCGGGAGTGTCCGGTGTGTGAAACGGTGACCCTGTGGGAGCCGGCGTTCGAGGGTCAGGGGGTGTCGTTCTGATGGCCGTCTCCTTCGAGCCGAGCGACCGGCTCGTCGAGGCCGCCAACGAGTGGGCCGAGCAGCGCATGATGGAGGACGAGCGGGCGCTGGAGGTGAAACTCGAACAGGCGTTGTTGGAGATCGAACACCTCGTCTCCGGCGGGACGGAGGTCACCTTCGAGGTCGAGGACGGGGGCGAGCGCGTCCGGTTCTCCCCGAGCGACGACCTCGAGACGTTCCTCGAACGACAGGCCGAGGAGTCCGGGCTGTCGGCCGAACGGCTGCTGCGGCTGCACGTCGACCTGTTCGCGAACGTGTTCCTCGAGGGGGACGCCGAGCGACCGCCGAACGCGCCGCCGACGGAGTAGCGCACCCGCCGTCGCGGGCGCCGACACTGTTCGCGACCGCGCGCCTTCGCCGGTTCCCGCTCGTCGGGAACGACCCCGCCCCGGTTTTTCACGTCCCCCCGTAGGCCCACGTGGGTGAAGACGGATGCCGGCTACCACGACTGCGACCGGAACGGTCGCTCGACGGGACCAGATCGAAACCGGGACCGAAGCGCTCGTCGGCGCGCTCCTCGCGGCGGGGATCGCCGGACACGTCGCGCTCGGCATCGCCGCGCTCACGTTCCTCGCCGGGGTGGTTCCGGCGCTGCTGTGAACTCGGGCGGGGCGTGACCGGTCGAGGCCTTCGGTGGCGGCGCGTCGGCGCGGTGTCGAGCCGCGGCGGGACAACAGCTAAGTTCTCGGATCCTGATCACAGGTGCATGGCGACCGAGGACACCGGCTGGCGACCGAAGGGCGCACTGGAAGAGTACAAGGGCCACGAGGTCTGGGAGTACGAGAGCGGCCCGCACGAGGAGAACCGCCGCGAGAGCGAGGGCGAGGTCGAGATCGACGACGCCGTCGCCGAGGACGACGAGTAGCCGCCGAGCGATCGGCGCCGCCGGACCGTCGCGACGCTCGCGGTTACGTCCCGCCGATCAGGTGATCGTGAGCGGGAACGCTCGCTTCTCTCGCGGCGGAACGACGAAGTTGGCCCGCGACTGGGTGCTGATGAACTCGAGGATGCCGTTGTTCTCCCGGTCGGTGATGTCCGGGTGGTCGTCACGGAGGTACCAGCCGTTCATCGACTTCCGCGTCCGCCGGAAGTGCGCGAGTTTGCGCTGGTAGCTGAGGAAGTGGACGCCGGTCCGGCCGCGGTCGACGGTGTTGAAGTCCCGACGGAGCATGAGCGGCTCGCCGTCACGGCGGACGCGCGCGACCTTCTCGTGGTGGCCGACGCTGCCGTGGTCGCGGCCGTGCTCGCGCACCGCGTCGGCGAACGGCACGTCAGTCCCGAGGTCGGCCACGTCCTCGACGGTGAACTCGGGGGAGAACATCTTCTCCACCCGGCTCCCCTCGTCGAAGGAGAACCACTTCGGGAGGTCGAAGGTGATGTGCGAGAGGTGGGCGGTGGTGCCGCCGGCCAGCGGGCCGTCCTCGATGGCGACGCGGTCCTCGCCGGCCTGCGACCCCTCGCGCCCGGAGAAGAACCCCGAGAACATCGGCGCGTCCGCCTCCAATCCCTCTACGTCGACGTGCTCTGCGGGCAGTCCCTCGCCGAGGAAGCCCGTCCGGTGGTCGCGGCGGCGAAACACGCCGTCGAGGGTGTGTTCGACCGTTTCGCCGTTCAGCTCCGATCGCGAGCCGAACAGCGCGCTCTCGGCGGCCGGGAGGTGCGACTGCACGTCCGACTCCAGCACGAGCATCGCGTCGAAGCGCTGAAGCGCCTCGTCGTCGGTGCGGGTGAGCACCTCGGGGTGCTCGATCGGGACGCGCCCGAGCGCGTCGTTGTCGTCGAAGTACTTCGACCCCCACGCGAGGGTGTGAAACAGCCCGTCGGGCGCCCAGTCGTACGCCGCCTCCACGGTCCGGAGCGCGCGCTCGACGGTCTCGGCGGCCTCCTCGGAGGGGTCGCGCTTCAGGTCCAACAGGAGGATGCGTCGGTGGCGCGCCTGGAGCTCGTTGCCGTCGGCGTCGCGCCGGAGCACGTCGCGCTGTGCGAACTGTCTGCTCGGTACCGAGTGCGGATTCGCGTCGAGCGGGAGCCCGGGCGGCGCGCCGGTCGTACAGCCGGCGACGCTGACTCCGGCCGCGACCGCGAGCTTCCCCAGCATACTCCGTCGGGACGGCATTCTAACACGTTTCACGGCTCACGCGGGCAAAAGCGTTCGGTCGCCGCGGACCCGGGGGTCGGGGCGACGCGTCGGCGACCGTCGACCCCGACACAAACGCTATGGGTCCGCGGACCGAGCGATCGCCTATCATGGGCGGAACACACGCGAACCTCCCGCTCGCGCTCGGTCCCGCGTTCTTGGTGCTCGGCGTCGGCGTGCTCGTCCTCGCGCTGGCGACGTACGACGCGTACCGATCGTACGACGCGGCGGGGGGCGTTGACGGCGCGTCCGAGGGGGTCGGCGGCACGGCGGGGAGCGTCGATGACGCGTCGGGGGGTGGCGTCGATGAGTAGTCCGACCGCGCCCGCCGAGGGCGGCGCCCGTCCGGGGGAGGTCGCCGACGGCGCCGACGCCGGCGACGACCGCGGTCGACTCGCCGGTGCGCTGTACTGGGTACGGATCGGCGCCTACACGCTCGCGTCGCTGCTCGCGCTCTCGTTGCTCATGGTGGGCACCGTGGCCGTCATCGCGGAGGTCAAGGGCACTTGGCACTGGGCGATCCACCTCGAATCGACGATCAGCTACATGGGTATCCTGATGGGGGGGCTGCTCGCGCTGTTGGTCCCGCTCCTCCTCGTCTCGCTGACCGCGAGAGTGGTGTACGATGTCTGACCGACTCTCCCGGGCGTCCGACCGACTCTCCGGCGCGTGGCTCGCGCGAGGGTTCGCGGCGCTGTCGGTGCTCGGGCTCGTCCTCTCGGTCGCGGGCGTCGCGGCGATGGCGATCGCCGCCGAGTCGATCGGGCGGAAGACGTGGGGCGCGTACTTCGCGATGGAACAGGCGATGGCGATCGGCACTCCCGTCGCCGTCGCCTTCGCGGGGCTGTCGGTGCTGGGCGGGTTCGCGGTCGTGTACACCACGGACGCGTCGACCGCGGGATCGACGAGGCGCCCCTCGGACGACTGAGGCGGAGCGGGCGGCACACCGCCGGAGAATCGCGTCGGTCTCGGTGGCTCTTACGCCATCTGCGCGACGATCTCGTCCTCGAACTCGACGAGGCCGGCGAGGATCTCCGCGGCCGCGAGGAACAGGGGTTCGTCCGTCTCCTCGCGGATGTCGGCGACCGCGTCGTCGACCCACGTCATGAGGTGGTTGTCGAGGAAGACGCGCTCGTAGCCGAACGTCTCGTCGCGCCCCTCGCGCTGTTTCGTGACGAGCCATCGCAGGAACGCGAGCTCGACGGCGACGAAGTCGTTCTCCTCGGGGTACTCCTCGGGCGGCGTCCAGCCGGCGGCGCCGTAGCTGGCCTCCACTTCCGCGAGCCCCTCGCCGATGAACTCCGTGTCCTCGCGGTAGTTCGTCTCGTGCAGCAGGACCGGCGGGCGCGGGCCGACGAACACCTCGGTGTACTTCCGGCGAAGCTCGGTGTGGAGCTCCTCGACGTCGTCGCCCTCGTGGGCGTCCACGAACGCCCGGACGTGCTCGAAGCCGGCGTCGAGGCGGTCGTTGACGCTGTTCTCCGGGGTGCGCATGTCGCCCGAGAGGAGGTGCGAGAGGAACTCCTCGGTCGGCGCGTCGTGGAACACCTCGATGCAGAAGTCGATCAGTTCGATCCGGGCGTCGTAGACGGCGAGTTCGTCGGTGCTCATGGTGTCTGTGGGTGGGAAGTGGGCGGTTGGATGTTATCGGTTGTCGAACAGCAACTGCGCGCGACAGTCGCCGCAGTACTCGAAGACGCTGTGGTCGGAGTCGGGCGCGATCCCCTCGACGAGGTCGCCGACCTCCGACTGGATGTGCTCGGCGGAGGCCGCCGAGGTGAACGGGTCGCCGCAGCGGACGCACTCCAGCATCTCGCCGTCGTGGACGGTCTCCCAGCGCGAGTCGTCATCGGCGACGGCGCCCTCTCCAGCGGTCCGGTTCTCGGGCAGCCGCGAGAGGTCCAGTCCCCGTTCCATCGTGATCGCGGTCTCGGGACAGCCCTCCTCACAGAGGCCGCAGTTGACGCAGTCCTCGTGGTTGAACTGGAGGTTCCCGTCGTCGGTCCGGCGAATGGCGTCGGTCGGGCACAGCGTCGAACACGTCGGCGTGAGGTTGCAGGCGTCGTTCACGGACATCACGCCGAAGTCCTTCAGCCCGCGGATCTCCTCGCGCTCGGGCTCGGCGAACTCGAGGATCCGGCGAACCGACTCCAGCGTCCAGTCGTGGCTGTTGAACGCGGGGTTCTGCTTGTCATCGCGGACGACGCCCGTCGAGCGGTGCTCGCCCTCGGGGACGGGCGTCGGGTCCAGCGTCAGCTCGGTGAACCGGCCGATCTCCTCGGCGAACGCGGCGGGTTCGCGCGGGTCGGGCGCGAAGAAGGCGACGCGCTCGCCCAGTCCGAGATCGCTCGTCGCGCGGTTGAGCCGGTCGACGAGCTCGGCCTTCGGGTCCGGTCCGGAGTGGAGGCAGTCGCCCCCGCAGCCGACGATGGCGACGCCGGCCGCGCCCGCGGCGAGCGCGTGCATGACGTGTCCCTCGCCGACGGTGTCGGTGCAGTTCACCTCGACCGGGAGCACCGGCGGGTAGGTGATGTCCTCGCCGGCGGCCGCGCGCCGGCCGTACTCGTCGAGCGCCGCGGCGGCGCGCTCGTCGCAGGTGAACGCGATCACGGGCGTCTCGATGCCGCCGTCGCCGCCGGTGAACGGCCAGATGCCGCCCTCGTCGGTCTCGCGGCTGAGCAGCGCCTCGACCTCGCGGGCGATCCGCTCGTTCGACGGCTCCCGAAGCGACGTCGCGCCGGTCGGGCACGACGAGGTGCACGCGCCGCAGTTCTCGCAGGCGGTCAGATCGAACTCGACCTCGTCGACGGCGGGGCGGTCGACGGCGTCGTGTGGACAGGCGTCGACGCAGGCGGTACAGCCCTGCTGGCCGGAGTCGCCCGCGGCGCACACGTCCATCTCCAGATCGAGGTACTTCGGCTTCTCGACCCCGCCCAACAGCGACTCCACGGAGGCGATCGTCCCGGCGTCGACCGGGCCCGTGTAGTAGCCGATGCGGCCGGCCCGCGCGGTCGACGTGCCGGCCGGATCGACGACTTGGTCGGCATCGAGGGTGCTCGTAACGCCCGACAGATCGATCGCGTCGGTGGGACAGCAGTCGGTCCACTCGCCCTCCGGGGCGTCCGGGTGAATGTCGACGGGGCGGCGCGTCACCATCCCGTCGGGACCCTCCTTCACGCACTTCATACAGGAGATGCAATCATCGGTGACGCACGCCTCCACCTGTACCTCGAACTCGCCGAACCGGCCCTCGACGGCGACGAGGCGGCCACGCTCGACGGCCACATCCGAGAGATCCGCGTCGGCGTCGGCGTACTCCGCGCCGTCCGCGAGAAGTGTCACCTCGGCGGAATCAGCGAGCGCGGCCGCGGTCTCGGCGTCGCCCACGACGAGGACCTGCTCGCCCGCTTCTCGGGAAACGGTGCGCGTGGCGGCCTCGTACTCCAGCCCGGTCCGTCGGGCGTTGATCAGCCGCGCGGTCTTGTCGGTCGCGTCGTCGCGCTCGTGGACCCAGCCCGCCCGCTCGCGGTGGTCGACGTAGGCGGCCGCGTCCGGGTGGAGCCCGTTGCGCTCGACGAGGTCGTCGAACTTCGCCCTACAGCCGTCATCGCAGGCGCCCACGATCAGCTGATCGAGGTCGTACTCGTCGATCAGTCCATCGACGGCGGGGAGCGCGTCCCGGCACAGTTGCTCCGAGGACGCGACCACGTCGACGTCGCGGACCCCGTCGCGGACCGACTCCAGATCCACGTCGCAGGTCCCCCCGCACGAACAGACGAATGCCCCGACGTTCATCGTCGAAGCCAACGGAGTGGTGCGTATATACCTTGCGCCGATAAACCGCAAGAAGGCATTATCCCGGGTGATCTTTCCGGTAGATTTAGGTGTGCCAAAATAATTCAGTCACGCTCGTGGCGAAGATTAAAGGAGGTTGATTACATGGACTGTCACGATAGCGCACCAACCAGTGGTGAATGTCAACACAACACAATGAGCACGGAACCGGTCTCACTGGACCTAGACAGACGGTCGTTCATGAAGGCGAGCGCGTTGGCCGGCGCGGTCGCCCTCGGTGGCGGCGGCGCGGGACAAGCGCTGGCGCAGAGCGACGAGGAAGAAGAGGACGGAACGGACACAGATCACAACGAGCTGACGAAGACGATCTGCAACTACTGCTCGGTCGGCTGCGGCTTCCACGGCGAGAAGAAGGGTAACTCCTTCGTCGGAATGGAGCCGTGGGAGGACCACCCGGTCAACAACGGATCGCTCTGCTCGAAGGGCGCCGGCATCTACGAGACGGAGCACTCCGAGAAGCGACTGAAGTCGCCGATGCGGAAGGTCGACGGCGGCTGGGAGAAGCTCTCGTGGGACGAGGCGTACTCCACGGTCGCCGACGAGCTGACCCGGATCAAGAACGAGTACGGGGCCGACAGCACGATGTGGCTCGGAAGCGCACACCACTCCAACGAGGAGTCGTACGCGTTCCGAAAGCTCACGTCGCTGTGGGGCACGAACAACGTCGACCACCAGGCGCGGATCTGCCACTCGACGACGGTCGCCGGCCTCGCGAACACGTGGGGCTACGGGGCGATGACGAACTCGATCAACGATTATCGGAACTTCGATATGAATCTGATAATCGGGCAGAACCCCGCCGAGGCCCACCCGATCGCGATGCAGCACATCCTCGAGGGCCAGAAGCGCGGCGGCGACATCGTCGTCGTCGAGCCGCGGTTCACGAAGACCGCGGCCCACGCCGACTACTTCTACCGCCTGCGTCCGGGGACGGACGTGGCGCTGATGATGGGCGTGATCAAGCAGCTCCGCGACCGCGGGGAGCTGGACGACGAGATGCTCGAGGGACGCGTGCAGGCGTGGCCGGACGTCGAGAACGACCTCGACGACTACGACATCGAGACGGTGTCGGACATCACCTGGCTCTCGACCGACGAGATCGAGGAGCTGACCGACCTCATCGTCGAGAACCAGCCGAAGATGCAGATCGAGTGGGCGATGGGCGGGACCCAGCACAACAACGGGACCCAGAACATCCGCTCGTACGCGATGCTCTCGCTGGGCGCCGGCGCGGCGGCCCAGTCGGGCGGCGGCCTGCAGGTCATGCGCGGGCACGCGAACGTCCAGGGCGCGACCGACCTCGCGGTCGCGAGCCACATCCTGCCGGGCTACTACTCGGTCGGCTCGCCCGGCTCGTGGCAGTGGTGGTGCGACGTCTGGTCGCGAACGCCACAGACGTCGGGCACCATCGACTTCGAGGAACTGTATCAGGAGTACGACCAGATGCCGGCGGAGAAGTACGTCCGGCAGTCGGCCAACACCGAGAACGCCGACGACATCGACGAGTCGTTCCCGGCGGAGAACTCGATGATGTTCCAGAAGGGCCTGACGGTGGCCCGCTGGTTCGACGCCGCGCTCCCGCAGGAGGAGCGGCTCAACGAGACGCCGATCTACCAGCCCAACGAGCTGAAGGCGGCGATCGTGTGGGGCCACTCGCTCAACTCCATCTCCGAGATGGAGAAACAGCGCAAGGCGATCGAGAACCTCGACCTGCTGGTCGTGGTGGACGTGTTCCCGTCGGTGGCGTCGGTGCTGGCCGACGTGGACCAGTCCGACACGGAGGTCGTCCTGCTTGCGGCCTCCAGCCAGTACGAGCACTACCGCTCGCTGACGAACTCCCACCGCGCGACCCAGTGGTCCGAGCCGGTACGCTCGCCGGGCCACAACTCGCGTCCCGACCTGCAGATCATGCAGGAACTCGCCGGCCACCTCGGCCTGGGCGAGCACTTCGACTGGGGTTCGGGTCCGTCGCTGTACAACGGCAAGTCGACGTACGAGTCCGTCATCCGGGAGTTCAATCTCGGGATGCGGACCATCGGCTACTGTCAGGACCCCGAGCGCCTCCAGCAACATCTGGAGTACGACTACGCCTTCTCCACCGAGGACGCGAAGGCGGACGCGCCCGGCACGCCGGTCGACGGCGAGTACTGGATGCTCCCGTGGCCGTGCTGGGGCGAGGGGCACCCGGGGACGCCGATCCTCTGGAACGACGACATGGACCCCCGCGACGGGGGCCAGGACTTCCGCACCCGGTGGGGCGTCCAAGCGCCCACGCCCGAGGAGTGGGAGGAGATGTCGACCGACGAGCCGTACCCGATGCAGACGACGTACGACGAACAGGGCGAGGAGGGACTCAGCCTGCTGCGTGACTCCTACGAGCCCGAGTGGTGGGACGGCACGGTCGAGGGCGTCCCGCAGTACCCCGGCTTCGCGACGACGATGCCTGACGACCCGTACAACGCGGACGCGCTGACGATCCCGTACGAGTACGCGCTCCGCGAGGACACGTCGGTCGCCGACGCCGCCGAGGCGATGAACCAGACGTACGACTGGGCCGACTTCGACACGGACTTCTACGGCCAGTTCGACAACCCGCAGCCGGACGCGCCGACCGGGCGCGGTCGCGCCCGCGGCGTCGTCTGGAGCTTCCTCGACACCACGCCCGTCCACCGCGAGCCCATCGAGAGCCCGCGGCCGGACCTCGTCGAGCAGTGGCCCGCGAACGGTCAGCAGCGGAACTTCTACCGCCTCGACCAGAACAACAGCACGACACAGGAGGAGTCCATGCAGCGACTCACCGACGCCGGCGCGTTCGACGAGCAGTCGGGCGACGCCGAGTGGACGATCCTCACGAGCGGCCGTCAGGTCGAACACCAGGGCGGCGGCTCCGAGACGCGCTCGAACAAACACACCGCCGACCTCCAGCCGCACATGTACGTGGAGATCAACCCGGACATGGCCGAGCGACTGGGCGTCGACGGCGGCGACCTCGTGGTCGCCTCGACGACCGACCGCGGGTCGATCCTCGTGAAGGCCCGGGTCACCCACCGGCCGAACGACAGCGAGACGTTCTTCCCGTTCCACTGGGGCGGGATGTTCAAGGGCGAGTCCCTGGAGGACCGCTACCCCGAGGGGACGGTGCCGTACGCCATCGGGGAACCGGTGAACGCGATCACCTCCCGCGGCTACGACGTGGAGACGCAGATGCAGGAGACGAAGGCGTCGATGGTCCGGCTCCAGAAGGCGACTCCCTCGGTGGTCGAGGACCTGTCGATGCGGCCCGTCGAGGAGGACGGCCTCTCGGAGAACGTCGTCGACGTCGAGTCGTACGAGTTCCCGCAGGACCGCGACGGCTTCGGCCGGCAGAAGGACTTCGACGTCCGCGACAACAGCACGGTTCAGTGATTCCCAATGGCAACTAACGAAACCAGCAAGCAGGTGATGAGTCAGGGGGTGATGAGCACCGGCGACGGGGCTCGTATCTTCCCCGACGTCGAAGCCTGTATCGACTGCGGCGGCTGCGTCGTCGCGTGCAAGCGCACGTGGGACGTGCCCAGAGACGAACAGCGCATCAGCATCTCGACGATGCTGGAGGGTCAGCGCGCCGAGCCGATGGAACGGTACAACACCAACAGCGGCGGCGCGCTCGGACAGGACGGCGCCTCGCCCGGTGAGACGGCGATCCCGATGCAGTGTTACCACTGCGAGGAGGCGCCGTGCGTCTCCGTCTGCCCGACGGACTCGCTGATCAAGAAGGACGACGGGTTCGTCGACGTTCGCGACAACCTCTGCGTCGGCTGCCAGTACTGTCTGTCCGCATGCCCGTTCGGCGCGCCGCAGTTCCCCGGCTCGGACGAGGGGGCCGCGCGGCTGTTCGGCAACGGCGGCACGATGGACAAGTGTACGATGTGCGAGGAGCGCCAGGACGTCGGCAAGGGGCCCGCCTGCGCCGAGGAGTGCGCGACCGACGCGCTGCTCGTGGGTGACGCACAGGAGATCTCGAACGAGCTCGACCGTCGCGGCTCCGACTCGTTCTTCAACGGCGTCGCCATGGAGATCATCTTCGGCGAGGACGCCGACGAGTTCGAGGGGAGCAACGCATGAGCTACCGAGAGCACCTCCCGGAGACCAAGGGCTACCCGCGGACGGCGATCGCGATCAACGCGGTCGTCGCGCTCGCGGTGACGGCGCTGATCCTGTGGTGGGCCGCGGACTTCGCGGTGTTCTACGAGGAGCTGTTCCGCATCCAGCCCGTCGCCGAGGGCGCCAACGCGGGCGTCGGGTCCGACTGGACCTCGGGTAATCAGGTCGCGTGGCTCGACTTCCTGATCGCGATCACGCACGCGGCCGACGTGATCATGGGCGTGTTCATCCTGTTCATGGTGTTCCTCCACTGGGGCGCG